>Ga0187893_10001615_pt1 | contig 53397 bp, 40 predicted proteins | sample MA1701074metaG_FD_139574 | JGI IMG/M metagenome (GOLD analysis project Ga0187893, IMG submission 139574) | White microbial mat communities from a basaltic lava cave in the Kipuka Kanohina Cave System on the Island of Hawaii, USA - MA170107-4 metaG ... | reverse complement strand
GCTGAAATGATCCCACATCACCTGTGCCTGCGCCCATGACGTGTAGTTGCTCGTCTCCGAAAAGGGTGGAATCCGTTTGAGCAGCGGATCGGCGTTCACGTTGCCGCCGCCGGGGCCGCTCCACGCCGGGCCGGTCACTTGATGGAGAATGTTGTTCGTGTAGGTCACCAGCGCGGTGGTCACATGACGCGTTAGATTCTCCGCGTCGGAGATGATGTTGCCTTCGAGATAAATCCCGGCGCCCTGCGCGGTGAACACGCCCTGCTCATTCATGTCCGCGAGGATCACGACAGCCGTGTTGGTATCCTGGCTGCCGACCTTCGTCTGGCGGACGATGGTGTTGTTCACCATCGTGTAGAAGTTGCCCTGCTTGGCATTCGCCGCATGATCGACGTCGTAGAACAGGTTGCCGACAATCGTGATTTGCGAGGTGTCGGCGTTATCGGCGCCGCCACTGACCGCGCTGGCCGAGTCCGGTGATCCGTTGCGGTGGGTGTGCAGGAAGATGTTCCCCTCGACCCACGCATCCGTGCTGTCGAGATCGAGCAGGTCGTCATCGCTGCCCATGAAAACATTGTTGAGGATCTGGAGGATGGGCCCCGGCCGATTGCCACCGGTGAAATCCAGCGCGTCATTGTAGCCCTGCACCTTGCCGAGAAAATTCCGCCGGAAGATGCCGCGTCCGCCGGTTTTGATTCCGCCAGTGCCGTGCACCGGCTCGAAACTTCCGCTGGTGGCCGGGAAGACACAGTCTTCGACCACGAAAGACGCGCGATCCAACGACAAGTACTGCCGGGCGGTGTTCCCGAAGGTGAGTTGAGCGAGGAACGCGGTGCCATCGGCAACCTCGATCGCCGTGTCGTTGTTGCCTGCGATGTGCGTGAACGTGATGCGCGACTCCGGTGACCCGGAGCCGCCGTTGATGGTGATTCCGCCCCAGTTGGCGCCCCCGGGAATCGCGCCAATGTGGATGCGCGCGGTATCGGTTCCCTCCGCAAGGATGCGCCCGCCGTTGGCGACGACAATATCCACACCGGAGCCAAGGAATACCGTCGTGCCACCCTGGATGGTGAGCGTTGCGCCAGAGTTGATGGTGAGATTGCCACTGACCAGATAGGGACCGTTGGCGGCGGACCAGACGGTGTCGGAGCCAATCGCTCCCGAGACGATCGCCAGCGAACCGTCGTCATACCAGATGTCGATCGTCGTGCGGGCGAATTCAACGTCGTCCGCGTTGAGCGACTGGACGAGGACCCGATTGATGCCGGGCCGCAGAGTCGCGGAATTGGTCCAGCGCGCCTGCCAGGCGACGCGCGTCGAGAGCGCCCCATTGACCAGCACCTTGCGGGTGTCGACTGCGTGCGAGTCGCCAAACAGGGTGACCGTGGGCGACGTGGTGTAAGCCATTCCGTTGGAAACCGTGGTGAGCGAATGACCAACTGTGAGCGTGAGCGGAATCTGCGCGAGGACGTTCGCGCGCCGATTGGCCGCGTAGGTCTTCATCGTCTCGATGGTTGTCGTGCTCGGACCCCAGCCGGAGAGCATCTGATCGAACAACGGATTCAATTGTGAGGGATGAAAGACCGTGTCGCTCAACCGCAGTAATTCGGAGAAAAACTCTGCGACGTACGTTTCGTTGGTCATCAACCGGCGCAACAGCGGAACGTTCGGAGCGTTCCCGCCCGTGTTGGGCGGGTTCATCATGACGAACGGCGACGAGTTGGTCGCAATCGCGTAGCCGCCCGTGGTGTCGCCCTGGCCAAAGATGGTGTCGTAGTCGTGCCCGATCAGCACGAACCGCGGGTCGTTCACCCCGCGATACATTGCGTAATCGTCGCCGCGCCCGTTGAACAGTGAGGTCTCCCCGTAGTTCATCAGGGTGCCGGCGGCAAAAAACCGCATCCAGAACCTCACGTTGATGTTGGTGCGGACCGACTGCATGAAGTCCGCGTCGTTCAATTGGCTGAACGCGAAGGTCAAACTCATCAGGTCGTTCCAGTCGTTCTCGGTTTGATTCGAGGTCTTGGTGTAGCCGCGGGTCAGGTAGGCGCCCGGATTGGTGCCCTGGTAGCTGAGGTCGGCATTGTGATTGCCCGTGGACGCGCGATAGACGTTGCCGTCCCCGTCGTCCGGGAAGAGGTCCGCCGCCAGGTCCCCGTTGACCGGCTGCACAAGGACGAAGGTGCCGTAGCCCGCTCCCGATCCGGAACCGGGGTTCGGCGTGGTCAACGGCGCCAGGTTCACACCATTCATGCGGTATTGGACCACGTAGGCATCCGAAGCGGGCAGGCCGGCCTTGCGGGACACGGCGGCGCCCATCAATTGAGCGTGAACGAACTGTCCGTTCAAATTCACCGCTCCCATGCCCCTCCAAAGATTGTCGTTCACCAGGTTGACGCGGTTGTTCTTGGGGTTGCGGGATCGCGAACCGGCGCCACGGATGCGCAGCCCGGCGAGGTAGCGAATCTCCGTCGAGTTCCCATCGGTGATCACAGCCGTGACGTTCTGTTCCGCATCACTGTTCTGATTGATCGCGCCGTACAGGTCGCGCTCCGTCCCGCTCATGATGACACGAAACACCGGCATCCCTTCCCCGATGGCCTCATCGTCCACCTGGTAATAGGCGTTGGCGAACTGGCCGGTCGTGTTGTTGGTCTCCCAGGCTGGAGCCGGCCAGGTGCGGATGAGCGCCGACGAGTCGGTGGCTCGGACATAGAATTCGATGATCGTGCCGTTGGACTGCGCCGGAAGAATGGCTCCATACAATCCATCCCCCGCCACTCCGTCCGCACTCGCGCCGTCATCGAACATCGGCGCGCTGCTGAACGCCCCCCCTGGGTTTGCGGTGGTGTGATTGCGGTAAAAGAGCGTCACGAGCACCACGCCGTTGGCCAGCTCGTCGCGCACTCGCGCCGTGATGGCCACCGGATCGGTCGAGCGAGGCACGGGCGGCGTATGAGTCACTTCAAGGACGAACGGCGCGGCGTTGGCGGTCCGCACGGAGTTGGCCAGGCCGGGCGTGCCGTTGATGCCGAGGCTGGCGCGCCAGTTCTGGCCGAGGTTGTTCGGCATCGACGCATTGACCAGTTCGAGCGAATGGCCAAAACCGTCCGCCGCGCTGAACCAGGACCAGCCGGAGGTGCCGTCGTCGATGACGTGGCGGCAGATCAGATTTCCCGTCGGCGGCCCGGATGCGCCGGGCACCGTGATGTTGAACGAGGTCGTGTTGACGCCCGCGATGGTGAAGATGCCATTGAACTCCGGCTGATCGGCGCCGGAGATCATCACGCGGTCATTGCCGGAATAGCGGTGGTCGAAGATGGTGATCGTCGCGGTGTTCCCGGCCAGCGAGATGGACTGGACGAGATCGGCTCCATGGCCGCGCTCGCGAACCGCCCAGTCGCCTTCCGTCGCGTAATGAATCTCATTCACCTGCTCGCCCAGAGCGGTGACGAGACGGATGTTTTCTTCGCTATTGGCCAGGCGGCCCGTCCATCCTCCCACCACGTTGTTGACCGCGGGATACTTGCTCCGGAAGGCGTTCACACTGGCCGCCACGACGAGGAATTCGCCCGGCGCGATGGAGACGTTGGGGAACGTAAAGTCCACTCCGCGATCCAAGCGCCATCCGGTGAGGTTCACCGGCGAAGGGCTGACATTGACCAACTCGATCCAGTCGTCAGCCGGCTGGCCGCCGGCCGCGTTGAACATGATTTCATTGATGACAACGGAACCGGCAAAGCTCGCGTTCGGATCCAGTGTGTAAGTCCAGTCCCCGCCGGAGAAGGCATTCGGGGGCGTGGCGAGGTCGCTGATCCCATGCCCGACAATCCAACGCGCCTCGACCACGCCGTTCGAGGGCGGCAGGAAATTGAACGTGTACGGACCAGCCCCCGAACCCGACACGCCAGTCGCCGGGCGGTTGTTCATGAGCAAGTCGTTCGTTCCCACACCCGTCACCGGTTCGGTGAAGGCGATGGTGATCTGCGACAACGTCCGGACGGTTGCGCCAGCCGGGGGATTCAGGACGGCGACCTGCGGCGCGAGGTTGTCGATCGTCGTGTAGGTCCACGATGCGCCTGGCGCGCCCGCGTCGAAGGGATTGGGGACCGGCGCGAGATCACGAATGCCGTGAGCATTGTTCCACGAGACGTTGATGACGGTCGCATTGGGTTGCGGAAAGGTGAACGTCCAGGTGCCGTCGCTGCCGGTCACACCGGTCGCCGGGATTCCATTGAGCAGTAAATCGGAGGCGTTGATGCCGGCGACAGGTTCGCTGAACTGGACGGTAAGTGAGGTCAAATTCAACACCTGCGTCCCGGCAGCCGGCGTCCGCGAGGCGATGACGGGTGGCGTCTGGTCCACCAGCGTGTAGCTCCACAGATTGTTGGCGCGCACGGGATCAAAATCGTTTGAGGGCACATCGAGATCCGCAATCCCGGCATTGGCGGCCCATCCAACCGACACCGGCCCGTAGGCTGGCTGAGAAAAGGTGAAGACGTAGTTCACGGGCCCGCCGGAAATCCCGCTGGCCGGCTGGCCTGCAATCAATAGATCAGACGCGTCCACGCCGCCGACGGGCTCGCTGAAGTTGACGGTGATCTGCGTGAGATTGTTGACCGACGATCCGCGCAGCGGCGTCTGGGAAGCGACGGTCGGCGCGCTGGGATTGACCAGCGTGTAGCCGAAGGTCGCGCCGGGCGCCGTGGCGATGAACGGCTTGGTTGGCGAGTCGAAGTCCGCGATGCCGTGCCCGGCCGCCCAGGTGACGCTGACCTGCCCGAACGCCGGCTGCGGAAAGCTGAAGGTATAAGTGGTGTTCGTCGTGGTCGAAAGAGACGTGGCCGGCACGCCATTGATCAACAGGTCGGAGGCATTCACTCCACTCACGGGCTCGGAGAAGCTGACGGTGATGTTGGTCAGGTAAAACAGTTCGCCGGCACTCGGGAAGACACCCGCCAGGCCGGGAGGAACGACGCTCGGATCCGCCACGTAGGTGTAGAGCTGCGCGTTGAAACCGAAGTCGGAGCTCGTGGCGGGCGAGTTGTTGAAGGCGTGGATGGCCAGTACGTTCACGCCGTTGACCAGGTAGACCGACGCGTCCGGCAGCGAGACTTGAACGTACGGAGCGCCGCCGCCCGGCCCCTCGGTGATGGCGTTGGGAGCCGAACCATTATAGGGGGTTTCGCCCGGAGCCATGTTATAGCGGAAGACTTCGACGCCGTTGATCCAGGCGATAAAACCGTCGTCCGACTGATGAACGAGGAAGAGGTTCGAAACCGCCGCCGCGGTCTGGATGGTGAAATTGCGCCGCAGGTAAATGCTGCTGTAGCCGCCCTGCATGTCGTTGAGGAGCGTGCCGGGCGCCGTCGGGCTGTTGTAGGGATCGCCGTAGTAGAAGGGCGCGGGAGCGTTCGACCAGCTCGAGTCGTTGAAGGCCAACCCGCGCCAGGCGTCCACCGGCGACGACGCCTCGGCCAGGCCCTTGATGAATTGCCAGTTGGCATTCGACTGCACAAGGATGGTGCGGTTGTCCAGCGTATAGTTCCACGTCGAGCCGCCGGCCGTGGCGTTGAAGGGATTCGGCGGCGAAGCCACGTCGGTGATGCCATGAGCGGCCGCCCAGGAGACGCCGACCGGCCCGGCGGCCGGTTGCGCGAAACTGAACGTGTAGCTCGAACCGCCGCCGCTCAACCCGATGGCGGACACGCCGTTCACCAGGAAATCCGCCGCATCCACGCCCTGCACTGGCTCGGAGAACGTGACGGTGACCTGGGACAGATTTGTGACCACCGCGCCCGCGGCGGGAACGCGATCCACAATGGTCGGCGGCAAGGCGTCGATTAAAGTGTAGCTCCAGACGGCGCCTGGATCGCCAACATCGAATCCACGCGGCGGATAGCCGACGTCGAAGATATCCGCATCGTTCGCCCAGGTGAGGTTGACCGTCCCGAGGGCCGGTTGCGGGAAAGTGAACGTGTAATTGGAGGTGCTGCCGGTGACCGATGCCGCCGGCACGCCGTTAACCAGAAGGTCGCCCGCCGTCACGCCCGTCACTCGCTCGCTGAAGGTCACCTGGAGGTTGGTCAGCGTCGCGACCGCGCTGCCCGCCGGCGGAACCACCGCCGCGATGGTGGGTGACTCCAGATTGGGCGGCGGTGCGATCACCACGATGGTGACCGGGGCCGAAGTGCCGCGCCGCCCGGTGGCGTCCGCGCTTACGGCCGTCAACACGCTGGTTCCGAAGGTAGCGTTGGTCCAGATGAACCCACTGCTGAGCGGGCTGACCGGTGCGGACTGGGGCGCCTGGCCGATGAGCACGCCGTTGGCCCGAAACTCGACATTCGTGATTCCGCGGGGCGAGGTGGCGCCCGCAAGGATGCTGAGGTTCGTCGGGCCGTCGAAGCTCGCGGTGTTCGTCGGCGCGAAGATTTGCGTTCGCGGCGTCCCCAGCGCGTCATAGATCGCCACGAATGCCGGGGTCGAACTGGCCGTCGCGCCTTCGTTATCCGAGGCGATGGCGTACACTTGATACCAACCCTCCGCCGGCGCGATCCACTCCGCCTCGTACGGCACGGTCGCATCGTCGCCCAGGATTGTCTCCGTGTTGTCGATCGCGCGAATTCGAAAGGAGACGTTCGTGACTGTGCCATCGAGGTCCGCGGCGGTGGCCGTCAGGGCAATGCTGGCCGGCGCCAGAAACGAGGAGTTGTTCGTGGGGCTGGTCAGCGTAATTTCGGGCGGGAGATTGCGCGGGATGACGGGGATGCCCAGCAGTTCCAGATTGAAGCTGATGTCCGAACTGGTGCCTCCGTTCTGGTGGATCTCGACCGCCAGGACGTTGTTGCCCTCGGCGAGGAAGGAAGCCGCGACATTCGTCGGGTAGAAATTTGCGCCGTCGTCATCGGCCAGATTGGCCAGGGTGGCAAACGTGATCGGCCCAGCCGGCATGTTGTAGCGGGCCGCCTCGGGTCCATTGAGATACACCACGGCGCCGTCGTCTCGTTTGACGCGCATCACGAGATTGGTGTAGCCGGCCGCACCCGTCACGTTGAAGGCGTGCCGGAAATAGGTCGTGATAAAGCGGTTGTTTGGGTCCGTTCCGAAGCCCACTAGCGTGGTTTCATCGCCGTCGCCGTAACCCAGTTCCGCCGGTCCGCTCAGCCAGGCGCTGTCATCGAAGCCCGGCTCACGCCACGTCTCGCCCAGATCCGTTCCAGTATCCAGATACTTCCAGACCGATCCGAGAGATACCAACGTCCGCGCCACCCCAATCCCAATTGGCTTCGAGGTGTAGCTGTTCCCGGCGTCATCGCGCCCGACGGCCGTCAGTAAATGACCGCCCGGCGTCACGCTGTTCCAACTGACCGCGAACGGCGCGCTGCTGTCCTGCGCAAACGGCACTCCATCCACGAAGAAGCTCACGTTGGTCATCGATCCTGACGAGACCAACCCCAGCGCCGTCACATTGATTGGTGTCGTCTCGAGAAACAGCGTCCCGTCCGCCGGAGAGTTGATGTACACGCCTGGATTGAGCACGATCACGTTCACCGGTGCGGATGGATAATTCGCTGCATCCGTCACCCCCACGACGGAGTAGGCGTTGGTTCCCAATGGAGGCGAGTCCGTGAAGGAATAAGGCGCGGTGGCGTCTGCTCCAATCAGAGTGCCGTTCCGATAGAAATCGACCCGTGTGACATTGCCTCCCGGGACGTTCGCGGTGGCGTTGACGACGACGGGAGTGCCGGCCACCACCGTGGTGTTGTTGGCCGGGGCGGTGATGCTCACCGAGACGGCTTGGGTGAGAGTCAGCGTAAAGGTGCCGCTCTGCCCCTGCCTAGAGCTGACAAGAAGCTTGTAGGATACACCGGCGCCAGGTGTGAAGTTCAGGGAACTCGTAGTCACGCCGTTGCCGGCAGTGGCCACGGCCACTTGAGTGAGGGCATTGACGGCATTGCCAGTATAAACCCCGATGACTGGCCGAAAACTTCCGCTGAACCCCATCGTAACGGAGGAAGCCGAAGGAGCGACCCATTCGTACCACACCGATGGGCCCATGTTGAAGTTCGGCGCGGGTTCGCCCGCCTGACGGCTGCCGCCTGTGGTCGCGCTTGATACCGAGATCTGGCTGCCGGATAAAAGAATCCGATTCGCAAAGTTGTCATTGGCGGGCTGGGCCAGGGCCGCGAGGCAAACCATCAGAGGAACCACCCCCGTGGCAAATCGAATTGCACGTCTCATAAAAGGCAAAAAACGACCCTGCTGGACCTAAGCGGCCCTGCTATGATCGTTGGTCTCAAGCGAGACCCATTGTGAACCCATAAGGTTACAACTTTTGCGTGATTTTTCCACCCGGCGTCTTACCTGGCAGTAGGTCAATTTGCCTTCTTTCCTGTAGCGGCTGTCTATGACGGCCTGATTCGGCGCTCCCAGAGCGCCGCTACAAGCAAAATGACCCACTGCCGCTTACCTCGTTGTTTTCGCGTCCCCGCCTACGGCCGACTTGGCCGCTGCGGCCTCTCCCAACCGGGCAACTCGCGGGCTATCGGCATGGGGTCGAGCCTTGGCGGGCTGAGGCAAATCCTCCGGTCCTGCTGGCAGCAGCAGGATGGACGGAATGGTCATGAACAAACCAGTGAGCACGAGCCACGCCGTGAGGCGCGCGTCGGTGCCATGATCGAGCATGGCTTTGGCGGCGAGCGCCACAATTGTCAGGTTCGGACAGAGCAGGAGGAACGCGCGCTGATCGCCGCCGGTCTTGAACCAGCGGCGATGTAACACTTCACGCGCGGCCAGTAGCACGAACGCGGCGGCGACCGCCAATAGTACCAGTTCATCGAGGAAGAGCCGCCAGTCGATTTCCAGCCCCAACGACACGAAGAAAACCGGAATGAGGAACCGATGGCTGATGGGAGCCATGTACTCTTCTAGACGTTTTCCATCATGTCGTGCGCGGCTCATGAACAGGCCGAGAAAGAACGCCGTTTTCGCCGCGTCCAGGCCAAGTCGCTGGCCGAGCGCGCAAATCGCCAGCACGAGCAGCACGAGGAAATGCACGCGCCAATGCGTGGTGCGCTCCAGGACCCATTGGAAAAGCTTGGTCAGGTGCGTGCTGAAGCGCGCGATGAGAAAGACCGTGACGACAATGCCGGCCAGCTTGAGCAGCGTGAACCAGTTCACGCCTTTGCCGAGCGCGGTGGTTTCGACGGCCAGCAGGATAATGGCGAGGGTTTCCAGCAACACCATCACTTGCAAGTTGAATGTCTTCGGGCCTTCCTCCAGCCCCGGATAACTCTTCCACGCCGGGTGAGCCATGCCGACCGAGCACGCCGTAAGCGCCGCGGCGGCGACGAGACTTTCCAGCCAGTTCAAGCCCACGAGATGGGCGAGCGCGAAAACGAGTGGATATTGAACGACCGCCCAGGTGGCGGCGAAGCGCAAGGGCCGCAGTAGTTCGCGAAACCGGGGCAGATCAATTTCGAGTCCTACTTCGAACAGCAGGAGCAGAAATCCCAGTTGCCCCGCCTGCTCGAGCATAGTGCGCACACCGCGCGGAGCGAGCGGGCCAAGCAGGAGTCCAAAGACAACGAACGCCGAGAACGCGAGCGCTGGGCGACCGAGTTTGCGGCACACGTCCGGAACCGCCATGAAGAGCAGCACCAGACAGATGATGATTTCGATGTTGTTCACTCGATTCGAGCGAAGGCATCGTGCGCTCCGCTCGCGTTCAACGGCGCTGTTGTAGCCGTTTGCTCCCGCTTCTGGCAATCAGGGGCTAGTCGTTTCGCTGAGGCGCGGATGGCGCTACCGCCAATAGTCGCCCGCGCCCTTGCCACAGTAATTTGGGGACATGACATACGCCGATCGAGTCCACATCGAGTGGCGCCCGAATTTTGCGTGGGAGTGTCGTTTGCTTCCGCGCCGCGCCGGCACGGACAACAAGCCCGCAAAACGGTTGCGTTCGCGCCGGCGCACTCTTTCCCGCGGTTCGTTTGCGACGCTGGCGTGGCTCGCGATCTCGCATCGGGCGGAAAACTGAAACCGGAACATGTCATGGCGAAATCGAACTCTGACCCGCAGTGGCGTGAACCTGACCCGCGGCGGTATGCGACAACGGGCGACCTCGTTGGGACATCGAGGAGTTGGTGTGCGAATGAGGATTCTTGCGACAGGCACGCGGCAAACGCCAGGGGCGGCAGCTTGTCTGCAACCGACGGAAATGGGCCGCCGGAAGAAACAGAATTAACAGATTTGAACGCGAAAGAGAGAGCGTAACGAAACCGTGAGTCGCACAGCAGGTCAGCGGCACGGGCGGGCGCCGGCCTGCTGGAGAACCCACCGCCCTGGAAAGGAAAAAATATGAGTCTGTTACAGAAATGGAATCCGACGAGTCGTTGGGACCCGTTCAAGGAAATGGATGAAATGCACGAGCGTATGAGCCGCGCTTTCGGCCTGGCGCCCATGCGCGGCAACGGCGGCAAAGAGCTCATGTCCGTCTCGGAATGGGCGCCGCTGGTGGACATCACTGAGGACGACAAGGAATACCTCATCAAGGCTGAGTTGCCCGAAGTGAAGAAGGAAGACGTGAAAGTGAACGTGGAGAACGGCGTGCTCACCATCACCGGAGAGCGCAAGTACGAACACGAAGAGAAAACGAAGAAGCAGCACCGCATTGAGCGGAGCTACGGGCGTTTCGAGCGCAGCTTTGTGCTGCCCGACGAGGCGGATGGTGCGAAGGTCTCCGCCGAATTCAAGGACGGCGTGCTCAAAGTGCACTTGCCGAAAAGTCCGAGCGCCAGACCGAAAAGCGTGGAGATCAAAGTCAGTTGAAGGACCAAACCACGCTGGCGGCTCGTGATGACTCGCGAGCCGCCACGGTGTCGAAATCCCGCGCGATCCTTCAACCTCTGATCTTCAAGGCAACGTATGAAGACGAGCCCACCCAACCTCCCTTCAGGGCACCATCCCTCCCATTCCTGGATCGATGTGATCACTTTTGACCGGTTGGCCGATGCCATCGAACAGAAGTCCGCCTTGGAAGAGCAAAGATTCGAGATCCGGCTGCATGATGAGCGAAAGCTTCAGAAATACTGGTTCTGGGCGCCGCCGCAGGCCGGAATTCATGTGCAGATTTCGGCCGATGCGCTGCCGGAACTCAGGCAACGCCTGAAGTCGAATCCGGCTCTGGTTTCAGAAAAAGCCGTTCGCTGTCCGTCCTGCGATTCGACTCGCGTGCAATACCCCCAGATGACGCGGAAATTCCTCCTGCCGACCCTGCTGGCCGAGGCGATGGTTTTCCTGCGTCTCATGGGCCGGGAATGCTACTGCGAAGATTGTCACCACACCTGGGCCCGAACCCCGCGACGGCGCGAGGCCACCGGCCAATCCGGCGTTGAAGTGTCCCGACGAAACGATACGTCGTTGAACCAGAATCAGGGCAAGGTTCTGGTCTCTCTCCTGACCCTGCTGGGGACCGGCCTCGTTGTCATAGGCCTGACGAGTTGGTTTTGGAGTTGGCCGGTGTCGCTCCAGGCCGCGGATAAGGCCGAGGTTGCCGTTGACAACTCGTCGCTCCGGCGCGAAGCGAAACTGTCGGCGAGCTTCGCGCCCGTGGTCAAACGGGCGGCGGCCAGCGTCGTTTATGTTTATTCCACCAAGACGGTCAAACATCCGTTGGGTCCGGAACTGCGCCCCTTTTTCGACGACCCGTTCTTTCGCCGGTTCTTCGGCGACCAGTTTGGCGAGTCGGAACCCCGCCCGAAGCCGCGCACGGAAAAGCAGCAGAGCCTGGGCTCCGGGGTCATCATCACCAAAGACGGCTATATCCTCACCAACAACCATGTCGTGGACGGTGCGGATGAAGTGAAGGTGGCGTTACTGGACGAGAAACGGGACTACACGGCGAAGCTGGTGGGTCGTGACCCCCAGACCGACCTCGCCGTTCTGAAAATCGACGCCAAGAACCTGCCACCCATCACCATGGCCGACAGCGACAAGACCGAGGTGGGCGATGTGGTGCTGGCCATTGGCAATCCTTTCGGCATCGGCCAGACGGTGACGATGGGTATCGTCAGCGCCACGCAACGCGGCGGCATGGGCATTGAAGTTTACGAGGATTTCATTCAGACGGACGCCGCCATCAACCCAGGCAACTCGGGCGGCGCACTGGTGGATACCGAAGGCCGCCTCGTCGGCATCAACACGGCCATCCTCAGTCGCAGCGGTGGCAATCAAGGTGTCGGCTTCGCGGTTCCCGCGAACCTCGCGCGCCATGTCATGGATCAGATTCTCAAAAAAGGGCGCGTCGAGCGCGGCTACCTGGGCGTAAGCATTCAGGACTTGTCGCCTGAACTGGCGAAGGAATTTGACGTTCCCAAAGGTGAAGGCGCACTCGTTGGCGGCGTTACCGACGGCAGCGCCGCGTCGGAAGCGGGCTTGCAGAGTGGCGACGTCATCATTGAGTTCAATGGCAAGCCAGTCGAAGACAGTCGCAGCTTGAGATTGATGGTCGGCCAGACCTCACCCGGCGCGAAGGTCCCGCTGAAGGTATTGCGTGACCGCAAGGAGAAAACCTTCACCGTCACACTGAAGGAAATGCCGGACAAGCTGCTTGCAGGCGAGCCGGGGGCAGTCCCCGGAGGCGACACCGAAGCATTGCGCGGAGTCACCGTGACGGACATTGATGCCGCCGCGCGCCGCCAGTTCAACCTGCCTGGCGGACTGAGCGGCGCGTTGGTTGCGAACATAGACGCCGACTCGGCCGCATTCGCCGCCGGACTGCGCCAGGGCGACGTGATTCAGGAAATCAACCGCAAACCCATCCGCAACGCTGAAGACGCGGTGGCCGCCACGAAAAATCCGGCGAGCAAGCGCACCCTGCTGCGCGTGTGGAGCCGCGGCGGCAGCCGTTACCTCGTCGTGGACGAAAGCAAGGAGAAGTGAAAATCATGAACACCAAAAATCGAACGAAACAACTCACGCCAGCCGGCGCCAGCAGACGAAAGCGATCGGCCAGCCGCGTGTCCGTCCTCAAGCTGCGCCGCATTCTCGTCCCGCTCGACTTTTCAGGGCAATCGCGCCAGGCCCTGGAGGCGGCGGTCCCGCTGGCCAGGCGATACGGCGGGAAAATCATTCTCATTCACATTGTTCAACCTCCGGTCGTATTGAGTCCCATTCCAGGCAGCGGGCAGTATTTGGTGCCGATGGACAATGACAGGGCCGTCAGTGCAGCGAAGGATCACCTTGCTGGATTGGCCCGGAAGCTCGTGCCTGCCGGATTGCTGGAGCGCACGCTGGTGCGACAGGGTCATCCCTCTCACGAAATTATCTCCGCCGCGCGAACGCTCAAAATTGATTTGATCGTCATCGCGACGCATGGCCGCAGCGGATTAAGTCGCATGCTTATCGGCAGCACCGCTGAACGCGTCGTGCGCCACGCGCATTGCCCGGTGCTCGCCGCGCGAAGGCGCTGACACGCTGGGGAGCCGATTTTATGAAAAAAAGCAAATCCCGACCCGGGCGAAACGCGGACCCTCCTCTGCCGTGGCGTCGCATCCTCGTGCCGATCGACTTCTCCAAGCCTTCGCTCCGCGCGTTGGCTGTCGCAGCGCCTCTGGCGCGCGACTGCGGGGCAAAAGTGTTGCTCCTGTCGGTCATTGAGTCCCCCGTGATCGTCGCCGGTTTTGAAGGGGCCCTGGCGGTGACGCCGGACGCGACCCTCACGAAAGATGCGAGCCATCGGCTGCGCACGCTGGCTCGAGGCGCTTTGCTCGACCTGCTGCCAGTGACCTGCATCGTGAAACGCGGCCGACCATTCGACGTCATCACGCGGGTGGCGCGACAGAAGCGCATCGACCTGATTGTCCTCACGACTCACGGGCGAACCGGCCTTGAGCGCCTGATGCTGGGCAGCACCGCGGAGCGTGTGGTGCGGCATGCGCTCTGCCCGGTGTTCGTGGTCCGGAACCGTGCCTAGTCGTTTCGCTGAGACGTGCGTGGGATGCGGCCCAATGGAGGGCCACTGCCACAGCGAATAGACTGAAGCACGTAAAATATGAACGCGCAGATTTTCAACCGCATTGCGCAACAGCGCGGGTGCTGTCCGGCAATAAGTCCGTCGCCCTGGACGGCCTCGCGCCAGTTGCGCTTCGGTTTGCGTCGTCTGTCGGACTGTCAGCCGGCCAGTCGCGGACACGCCCAATCCCGAAGTTTCAATCCAATGACCAGGACCTCCGTGTCCCGGCCAAGGCAGGGGAGGTGTTTCGTGTTCATCTCAACCCAGTTTCGACGGCCTATGAAGAACATCCGTTCCGACGCCAGGAAGCAGCCACGGCCGCGCACTCCAGGTGTCTCTCGCAGGATGGTGCGCGCTCATGCGGATCGAATGTTCCGCGATGTATTGCGCACGCGCCCGCTCACCAACCATGAGTGGCGCCTGGTCGAGGCGGACCTGACCCGGCGGCTCGAGAGCACCGGCTGGTAACCTTCCCAATCGGGCACAACCAAAGGCAACGATGGAACAGAATCCTTTCAACGACGAGCATCAGGAGCCTGCGGCGGTGGATGCGACACCCACTCCCAAAGCTCCCGCGAAGCCGAAGACCATTGATGCCGCCGAAAACGCGTCTCGTCGGAGACGCAGGCTGACTGGCGGCATAGCCGTCATGCTGGTGTTCCTGGCGGGCTTTATCCCAATGTGGCTCAAAGCCGGCCGCCATGCTGGCGAACGCGATGCCGCGCTGCGCGCGGTCAAATTCCTCCAACTTGAGAGTCTCGCCGCAGCCGCAGCCGTGGATGCGCGGCGGGGAGAATACGAATCCGCGAGGCAATCGGCGAGCCACTTCTTCACGGCGCTCCGGACGGACCTGGACTTGGGACCGCGTTCCTTCCTGAGCGCCGCACAGCAGGCGGCGTTGAGACCCCTCCTCGCGCATCGGGACAGTCTCATCACTCTGCTCGCCCGCAGCGACCCGGCTTCGGCGGAGAGATTGACCGAAGTCTATCTCGCCTGTCGTAAATCGCTGCGCAGCGGCTAAAGAGCCCGTAAACCGGCTTTGTCGTCCAACGGAGACAGGGACAAAGGATCAAGAATTGGAACCTGCATGGAGAACCTCGAAGACGCGCCCGCAAAAGCATCGTCAACACCTCGATTGGCCGTGAACAACCTGTGAATAACAAGGGCTTGACGCTTAACAATTCCTCAGAAATGGATTCTCCATGAAAGCCACTTCAACACCCGGCGAAGCGGGTCTTGACCAGCCTCCGTTTCAGATGGAAATGGTGCTCGCTTACGAGGACAAGCCGACTGCCGAGCGCGCCAAAGATGCCGTCGAGCGTGTGTTGAATCGGCCCGAGGTCAATGCCCGTCCTCAACTGCATCTGTGGAAACTCGAAATGCTGCGCGATCCGCAGATGAGGAGGCAGGCCGCACAGAAAGCATCCAAAGCCGATATTCTCGTTCTCTCCATGCACGGCGGGAAGCGCCTGGTTCCTGAAATCGAACGGGGGTTGAAGCAATGGGTCAGCGTCAAGCGTCGCAAGCCGTGCGCGCTGGTGATTTCCCTCGACTCCAGCGCCCACCTAGACGCTGAGGCTGACCTGACCCTCTCGCGGTTGCGCTCGGCCGCCGTCCGAAATGGCATTACCGTCCTGTGCCACAATGGCGAACCGCCGGGAGCGGCCTTGAACGCCAACATTCGAAGTCAATCCGACAGGACACCGCCTTTATTCGACGCCTTTGTGCCCCGGCCTGAATTGTCTCCAAGGTGGGGAATAAACGAATGAAGTGGAGAAGCGAAATCTCCACTAGGCCTTTCGCTGAGGCGCAACTGGGAGGCAGCCCGATCGGCAAATGCTTTGCCGATCAGTAAACTATGAACGCCGTCGGACTGGCAATTGGGCGCGTGGATTGGCACGGACTGAACACTTAACACTTTGTCGAAAACTCGAAATAGAATGAAAGGAACAAATATGGAAACGCACTTCGAGAACATGGAACACGCCCACGGCAACCTCGCCCGCGAACGCGTGGTAGCGGACTTGAAATCCCTGGTCCGCGACTCAGAGGACCTGTTGAAGGCCACTGCCGGTGACGTGAGCGAGAAGGCCAAGGAAGTCCGCGCCCGCGTCACATCGGCGCTGGAACGCGCCAAAGAGACCTGCGAAAGCTTGCAGGCGCAGACTGCGGCCACCGCGCGCGCTGCCGCCCGAAAAGCCGACACCGTGATTCGCACGCATCCTTATGAATCGATTGGCGCCGCGTTCGGCGTTGGGCTCCTCATTGGCGTCCTCGTCACGCGCAAATAACCCACATGAACGACACCCCACTCCAAGCCGATGGCTGGCTGGCTTCGCTCCGGCGGACAGGCGACTCATTGCTCGGCCTGGCTCAAAGCCGCATCGAGTTGTTTGCCGTCGAGTTGCAGGAAGAGAAGCTGCGCGCCGTGCGCGTGATCATCTGGCTCGTGGTTGCGCTCGCCCTGGTCGTCGCCGGACTGCTGGTCGGCCTGGGCGCGCTCGCCATCTGTCTTTGGAACGTGGCGGGCTACTGGGGCCTTGTCGGATTGGCTGTGGCGTCGCTCGCGGCCGGAGCCGGCGCCTTGTGGCGAACGCAGCACCGCATTTGCAACGGCCCGACGCCGTTCGTCGAAACCATCGGCGAATTCAAAAAGGACTGCGCATGGCTGCGGAGAAACAACTGACCGTTCTTCAGGAGCGGAAGCGGCTGCTGCTCCTGCAAACGGATCTGCATCGAACGGTGTTGCGCGCCGAATGCGCGGGCGCCCGCGCGCGATTGAACTGGCTGAATGAAGCCCGGAAAGCGGCTCGATCCGTCAGTCCATGGCTCGCCGTTGGCGCTGCGGCCGTTGGGTTACTAGCTGCACGGCGGGGTCGAAAGCTGGCGAGTTGGATTCCAACCGCGCTCGCAGCCGTTCGCGCCTGGCGGGAGTTGAAATCGCCCTGACAAGACTTTCCGTCCGCGCCTGGTTGTCGCGGCGCGAATTCACGAGCAATCAAAGCATAGAAAGAAAGAGAAAGGCAGTTCCCATGGCACGAAAGACAAACAACAAGAGTAATGCAACCCAGACGTTTTCCATCACCGCGCCCTCCGCGTTGAGTGTACAGTTGGTTGGCGACTTCACACACTGGCAGGAGCATCCCATCGCCCTTCAGAAGGGCAGTGGTGGCGTCTGGCGCGCGACGGTCGATCTGGAACCGGGAGAGCATCGCTATCGTTTCCTGATTGATGGCCAGTGGCGGGACGACCCCGATTGCACCCTGCGAGTCCCGAATCCTTACGGCAGTCAGGACTCAGTGCGCAGCGTCAGTGCGTAACGCTCTGCGTTCGGTCAAGGCATGACGGGCTTCCGCTCTCGGGAAGTCAATCATACCGTGCAGTGCAGTAGAGCAGCGAACTCGTCTTCGCGGCGAATCGCGGAGTTCGAAGGGGAACTTCATAGCGGTGGCGTTGACAAAAAAACTGAAATTCTCATGACAAAGCGCAGCAAAAAATTCTGGTTTGGCACGATTGGCGGGCTGATCGGCGTCAGCGCTACTATCTGGTACTGGTCGCACGCCTCCCGCCATGTTCTGGCGCCGGAATGGCTCCCGCCGGACAAGGCCTTCTCCAAAAGTGATCGACTGGAGATCATGGAGGCCGTGTATCGGCGAATGGGTCAACATTCGTCTTCCAATGCCCCGCCCCCAACGTGGTTCCTCGCCGTGGGCGCATCAGACGATCCACCGCCAGAGTTGCTGCAACGACTGAGTAACCTGCCATCCCCGGTGAAGCCCCTTTCCGCAGGCTCGCGCCAGGGAGGACTGATGCTGGACCGGGAAACCGGAAAGCCTGGCACGGCGTTTCACATCCGGGGCGCGAAAATGGCCGGCGCCGGCGCGGCGCGGGTCCATGTCTCGTATCAGCCGGCGACCAACTCGACCAACTCGGAGGTTGTTTACATCGTCCGCCGCGAAGAAGGCGCATGGAAAGTGACCGGCGAAGAGTCGAAGGAACAGCCGGGTCCGAATCGATGACCTCGAAACAACACAGCAAATATGAGAACGAACCTAATCATCGTGGCGGACCTGGGCTTGCTTCGAGCCTACCGTGTGGTCCAGGGAGTCAACGACCGGCAACCACACCTGGAATTGTTGGATGAGTTGTGTCCCCCATCCGCCCACCAGAAACTCGCTGAGCAAGTGACGGATCAATCCGGCCGCTTCACCAAAGGACGCGGCCCGGGCGATGTGCTTGGAGACCTGCCGGCTGGTGAACAACACAACCTGGAGTTGGAACAACGCCGACGGCTGACCACGCTGCTCGCGGACAGAATCGCCGCGTTGCTCGCCCAAGATGGCGTCTCCTGCTCCCTGGCCGTGAGTGCTCCGATTCACCACCAGCTTCTGGAACAACTCCCGGCGCCTGCGCGCACCAGAATTGAGAGGACTGTCGCGCTCGACCTCACGAAAGAACCTCCAGGCGCCTTGCTGGAGCGTTTCAAACTGAAGGAGCAGGACGGCCCGCGCGGGGCTCAAAGATTGTAGCGACAAAAGGCCCGAGATGATGTTGGCTAAGAAGCGAACCCGAATGCGAGACTTGCGCCCGCAAAATTGATTCACGCATGAACGAATTCCAATTCCTCTGCCCCAAGTGCCGCCAAAACATCCTGGCCAATCCCCAATGGACCGGTCGGCGCATGACCTGCCCCTCATGCGAAACCCGCCTCATTATTCCGGCTTCACCTTCGGAAAAAAGTGACCGCCGACCGGTGGCCATCGCAGCGCCTCCAAAAGTCAGGATCCGCGTAAAACTCCCGTCCAAGACGGGCGTCAGTTCGAAGGGCCGCGTTTCGGCGAGATCATCTGCGAAAAACCGGACTGGACCGCTTTCATCTCGTGGGTGACGTGATCAACCCGCGCCGCCTTCGCAAAACAATTCATCCGACAACGATGAATACGAAATCCAGGAGTAAGCCCACCAAACGTCCAATGCCGTCAGCGCGCCGGCCCGGGCGATTACGGCTGCAGCACATTCTCGTTACCACGGACTTCTCGGGTGACGCCGCCCAGGCGTATTCGTGGGCGCTGGCCATGGCCGACGCGTTCGGTGCGCAGCTCACGCTCATGCATGTGGTCGAGCGATTCCCCATTGACACCATCCTGGGACAGGAGTCGACCCGCGATCCCGTCAAGCAGTTGATCGGCGAGGCGCAAGTGCGATTGAGAATGCTGGCCGGTTCTCTCGCCAGCGACGGCGGGCGCTCGCCTCGACTTGCTGTTCGTTTCGGAAAGCCTTTCGATGAAATCACCCGCGGCGCGAAGGAATTGGGCGCATCGCTCATCGTGCTGGCCACCCACGGTCACAGCGGACTGAAGCGCGCCTTTCTGGGCAGCACCACGGAGCGAGTGGTCCGACACGCTTCGTGTCCGGTGCTCGCGGTGCGAGCCGTCGAAACAAAAAGTTCCAAACCAACACGCAAAACCACGCCCATCCGTCGCATCGTGCTTGCCACCGACTTTTCGGGAAATTCGCTGAACGCATTTCCTATCGCACGTTCACTCGCCAATGGATTCAAACCGGCGCTCACGGTGCTGCACGTCGTCGAGCCGTTCCATGCGGACATGCTCATGGACACCGGCAACCTCCAACGCGAGCGGCGACGGCAGGCGCTGGAGCAGCTTCGCGAACTGGCGGCACGCGAATTCACCGGCGGCGCGGGGGCGAAGACGGAATTGCGCGCGGGGCATCCGGTTGAAGCCATCACCCGGTTTGCGCGCGAGTCCGGGGCGGACCTCATCATCCTCGCCACGCACGGGCGGACAGGGTTGCGGCGGGCGCTCATCGGCAGCGTGGCGGAACGAGTGGTGCGCCATGCTCCTTGCCCGGTGCTGGTCGTGCGCGGGAAATCGCGCTGACTGGAACGGCCATGCTCAAAGACGCCCTGGTGCTGGTGGTGGGACTGGCCTTGCTGGTCAAGGGCGGTGACTTGTTTGTCGCCGCGGCAGTACGCATTGCCGGATTTCTCCGCATGCCGCGCGTAGTCATTGGCTCCACCATCGTCAGCCTGGCGACCACCATGCCGGAGATGGTGGTTTCCGTGATTGCCGGCGCGCGGGGCAATCCGGGGCTGGCGGTCGGCAACGCGCTCGGCTCGTGCGTGTGCAACATCGGGTTGATCCTGGGCATCACCGCGACGTTGAAGCGCGTGGAGATTAACCCGGGTGCGTTGCGGACGGCGCTGCTCACGATGGTGGGATTGGGAGTCGCTTTGTTCCTGATGACACTCGACCTGGCGCTCCAACGTTGGCAGGGCGGGCTGTTGCTCGTGGCCGGGGCGGCGTATTTCGCCTACGATCTCATTGACGCCGCGCGCCGGCGCAAGCCGGAGGAAGTCGCCGAAGCCAAAGCCATCGAGCGGGCCGCCGTCAAAGGTCTCGCGTGGTTCCAGACGCGCGCCGGAACGGTGGCGCAATTTACCTTGGCAGCAGGCCTGGTAATCTTCAGCAGCCGACTGGTGGTGGATTCCGCAGTGAAGCTTGCCGGTGCGCTGGGCATTCCGCCGCTGGTCGTCGGGCTGACGGTGGTCGCGGTCGGCACGTCGCTGCCGGAACTGATTACCGCCATTGGTTCGGCGCACCGGCAGGTGTCGGACCTGTCAGTCGGCAACATCATCGGCGCGAACATCGCGAACCTCTCCATCGTCATCGGCATTGCCGCGGCGCTGACGCCGGTGACGATGACGCGACTGACGCAACTGTTCGACTTCCCCGCGATGCTCGCCCTGATGGGATTGCTCGTCTGGACGCTCTGGACGCAACATCGCCTTACGCGCCGGGAGGGGATCATCCTCATCGTTTCGTATGCTGCCTACATTGCCGGCGTCGTGGTGTTCGCAGTGTTGGGCAAGTCGGGTTGAGCAACGCTGGCGCCTCGGTCGGGTTCGCAAAACCGGGCGGAGTTGTGTAAACCAGCGCGGACGGGCATGAACGTCGCAACGGAAATCATCATCATCGTGCTGTTGGTGCTGGCCAACGGTTTTCTGGCCATGGCTGAAGCCGCCATGATCTCGGTGCGCAAGGCACGCTTTCGCAAGCTGGCCGAGAAAGGCGACGCCCGCGCTCGGGCCGCGCTCGATCTTGCCGAGACGCCGTCCCGCTTCCTGTCCACAGTGCAAGTGGGCATCACGCTCATCGGCGTGTTGGCGGGGGCCTTTGGCGGGGCGACGCTGGCACGCGTGATTGCCGACGCACTGCGGCCATTCGAGGCGGTCGCGCCTTACAGCCAGGCCATCGGCATCGGTATTGTAGTGGTGGGCATCACCATTCTGTCAGTCGTCATCGGCGAACTGGTCCCCAAACGCATCGCCATGAGCAACCCGTTGGGCATCGCCCTGCTCGTGGCTCAACCCGTGCGCATGCTCTCGCGGTTGGCGCATCCCGTCGTGCAATTCCTCGGCGGCGCCACGGACTTCATGCTGGGCCTGTTTGGCATCAAGCCCAAAGGCGAGCCGCTCGTGACCGAGGAGGAGGTTCGCGCGCTCGTTGAGCAAGGCCAGCGGTCTGGCGTTTTCTTTCCGGCGGAAAAGGAACTCGTCGAACGCGCGCTGGTGCTCGACACCTTGCGCGCCGGCGATTTGATGACGCCGCGCGCGCGCATCGTGTGGCTCAACGTCGCCGACGCGGACGAAGCGAACTGGCGCCGGATCGTGACGAGCGGCCACTCCTACTTTCCCGTGTACGAGCAACAGCGCGACAATGTGCTGGGGTTGGTCTCGGTGAAGGCGTTGTGGGCGAACCTCGCTCTCGCGGGCAGCGCGAAGCTGAAGGACCTGCTTGTCGAACCTCTGTTCGTGCCCCGGAGCATGGGCGCGCTCAAACTGCTCGAAGCCTTCAAGCAATCGCGCAAGCACGTCGCGCTGGTCACGGATGAATTCGGCGCGGTGCAGGGGCTGGTGACGCTCGTGGACGTGCTTGAGGAACTCGTGGGAGAGTTTCCCGCTTTCGACGAACCGCGCCGCACCCGCGTGGCCCGCCGTGAAGACGGTTCCTGGCTGGTGGACGGCGCGCTGGAGTTGGAAGACTTGAAACGCTTGCTGGAAGTGAAGGAACTGCCGGGCGAAGCGGTAGAGGAGTTTCAAACCACGGGCGGCTTCGTGCTGGCGCAGTTTCAACGTATCCCCCGCGAAGGCGACCATTTCACGGCGCTCGGCCACCGCTTCGAGGTTGCCGACATGGACCGCCGTCGAGTGGACAAGGTCATCATTCAGCGACTGACGCCCCCGGAACATGCGACCCCGCCGCAAACCCAGACGCCAGCGTGAAAGAGAACGACGCTCCTCAACCATCGACTGCCAAAGCCGACGCCTGGCATGTCCCCGCGCCAGAAGAAGTCCTGGAGCGACTCGGCTCAAAGAAGCAGGGCCTCACGCCCGACGAAGCAGCACGCCGCCTCGCCGAACATGGGCCGAACGAACTTCAGGAGACGAAGCCCATCAGCCCGCTGGCGATTTTCCTCGGCCAGTTCAAGAGTCTCATTGTCTGGATCCTCATCACCGCGGGCATCGTTGCGGGCGCGCTGGGCGAGGTCGTCGATGCCATTGCGATTCTCGCCATCGTCGCGCTCAATGGTGTCATCGGTTTCTATCAGGAGTTCAAAGCGGAGAAATCCATCGCCGCGCTCCGCAAGATGACCGCGCCACAGGCGCGCGTCCGGCGAGATGGCAAATCGCTCACCGTGCCGGCGACCCAGCTCGTGGCGGGCGACGTCCTTGAACTCGAAGCTGGCGACCTCGTGGCCGCCGACGCGCGCCTGCTGGAGGCCACTTCGCTGCGTTGTGTCGAGTCCGCGCTTACGGGGGAATCTGAATCGGTGAACAAGGCCGTCGTCACGCTCGACGATCCAGAACTGCCGTTGGGCGACCGCGAGAACATGGTCTTCAAGGGGACAAGCGTCGCCACCGGACAGGGCGCGGCGGTCATCGTCGCCACGGGGATGAAGACGGAATTGGGCCGCATCGCTGGATTGATTCAGGAAGCCGGTGTTGGCGCGCGCACGCCGTTGCAGGAGAAATTGGAATCATTCGGGCGCGTGCTGGTATGGGCGTCGCTGGGCATCGTCGCGCTGCTGTTCGCGCTCGGGCTGGCGCGCGGGATGCCGTTGCTTGAAATGTTCATGACGGCGGTGAGCCTCGCTGTCGCCGCCGTTCCCGAGGGATTGCCCGCGGTCGTCACCATCGCGCTCGCTCTGGGTGTCTTGCGCATGTCGCGCCGCCGCGCCCTGGTGCGCAAGTTGCCTTCCGTGGAAACGCTCGGCTCCACCAACGTCATCTGCACCGACAAAACGGGCACGCTCACCGTCGGCGACATGACGGTGCGGGAATTGTTCGTCGCCGGACAGTCGTTCGAGGTCACGGGCGAAGGCTACGGGCCGCACGGAGAAATTCTTTTCGAAGGCAGCGCGACTGGCGCGGAACACACCGAACCGCTGCTCGAACTGGCGACATCATTGCTTGCCTGCAACAACGCCGAGTTGGTTCTTGAAGACGGAACCTGGAAAGTCATCGGCGACCCGACCGAGGGCGCGATGTTGGTGGCCGGACACAAGGCCGGAGGCAAGCGCGACGAAATTGAGCGCGACCTGCCCAAACACAACGAAATCCCCTTCGACTCGGACCGCAAACGCCGCACTGTCATCCGCCGGATGCAGGAAGGTCACTTGCGCGCGTTCGTCAACGGCGCCCCCGACGTGCTCCTGAGCCGCTGCGCAAAGATTTACACGGAGGACGGCGTGCGCCCGATGACGGACGACGACCGCCGCGCCATCGAGGAACAGAATGAGCGGATGGCCGGTCTCGCATTGCGTGTGCTCGGCTCAGCTTACCGGGATTTGCCGCACGGCATGAAGGCCCACGAAATCAGTGAGGACATGGAGCACGAACTGGTCTTCGTCGGCCTGGCCGGCATGTATGACCCGCCGCGCCCGGAAGCGAAGCGAGCGGTGGCCCGCTGCCGCGACGCGGGCATTCGTGTCGTGATGATCACCGGCGATCATCCGCATACCGCGCTGGCCATCGCGCGCGAACTTGGCATCGCCACGGCAGAGGATGGCGTGGTGAGTGGCGCGGAATTGAACAAATTTTCGGATGACGAGCTTCGCCAACGCGCGCCGCACACAGCGGTTTATGCCCGCGTGACCGCCGAACACAAGCTGCGCATCATTCGCGCGTGGAAGGCCAATGACGCCGTGGTGGCCATGACCGGCGATGGCGTGAATGACGCGCCCGCGCTCAAGGGTGCCGATATCGGCATCGCGATGGGCATCAAAGGGACGGAAGTCACCAAGCAAGCGTCGGACATGGTCATCACCGACGACAATTTCGCGAGCATCGTGGCCGCGGTGGAACAGGGCCGGGGTGTCTATGACAACATTCGCAAGACGCTGCAATTCCTGCTGGCAGGCAATGCCGCCGAGTTGCTGCTGATGATGGTGTGCATCGTGATCGGGCTGCCCGCGCCGCTGCTGCCCATTCACCTGCTGTGGATCAACCTCGTGACCGATGGGTTGCCCGCACTGTGCCTCGCGACCGATCCAATCGACCCAGACGTGATGCGCCGCCGGCCGCGGCCCCGCGCGAAACGCATCACCGACCGCGCGTTTCTAATACGCCTTGCGCTCGCCGGAACCGTAACGGCAGTCGTGTGCTTCGCGGTTTTCTTTTGGGCGTTGCGGCACGGGACGGTCGAGTCCGCACGTTCTATGGCCTTCACGGCGTTGGTTTTCTGTGAGCTGCTTAAATCCTTCAGCTTTCGCAGCGAGACCAAGCCGCTGTGGCGCATATCGTTCCTGTCCAATCTTCAGCTTCCGCTGGTCGTCGTCGCGTCTTTCGCACTCCAACTGCTGCTCCATCACGTCGAGTTCCTCAGCCGCCTGCTCAAGACGGTGACGCCCGCGTGGAACGAGCGATGGGCCTTGTTGGCGCTTGGATTTGTTCCGCTGCTTGTGCTTGAAGCGGCAAAGGCCCTGCGGTCATCGTCGTCAGAGGTACAAACAGCTGAACCCGCTTGATGCGATTATGAAAATCACCGTTCACGGCGCCGCTGGTGAAGTCACTGGATCGGCCTACCTAGTCGAATCCGATCGCGCGCGTGCGCTGGTGGACTTCGGCATGTTTCAGGGCGGAGGCAACACCGCGGCAAAGAACGTGTTGTCGTCGGGCCTCGACCCAAAACGACTCGACGCTGTGTTATTGACCCACGCGCACCTGGACCATTGCGGGCGCCTTCCGCTCTTGATCAAGGCAGGTTACGAAGGCCCGATTCATTGCATCCAGGCCACCATTGACCTCACCGGGTTGATTCTCCGCGATTCGGCGAAGGTGCAGTCTTACGATGCCGAACGCGCCAACCGCAAGAATCAGCGCGCCGGGAAGCCGCTCGTGGGACCGCTCTATACTGCGGACGAGGTGGAGCAGACGATGCAGCGGTGCCGAGCCGTGCCGTTCGGAGAGCCGTTCGCCGTGGCCGATGGGATCACCGCTCGATTCGGCATCGCAGGCCACATGCTCGGTTCCGCCAGCATCGCGGTTGAAGTTGAGGAAGGAGGGAAAAAGAAAATGGCTGTCTTCTCCGGCGATATCGGCCCGCCGAACCTGGCCATTATTCGCGACGCGGAACCGTTCAAACGGGCCGACGTCGTCTTCCTCGAATCCACCTACGGCGACCGCAATCACAAGCCGCTTAAGGAAACGCTCGCTGAGTTTCGCGCCATCATCTCTGGGGCCGTTGAAAGGAAATCGCGGCTGTTGGTCCCCGCATTCGCTGTGGGCCGCACGCAACAGATTCTCTTTCATCTCGACGAGTTGTTTTCCTCCGGCGCGTTTGAGCCGTTTCCGGTTTATCTCGACAGCCCGATGGCCATCGAGGCGACGAAGATTTATCGCAGCCATCCAGACCTCTTCGACGAAGAGGCTCAGGACTGGCACCGTGCGTCCGAGGTCGCCGGGCGCAGCCACGTGAAGCCGACTCCCACGCCCGAGGAATCCATGGCGCTGAACGACGCCGCCGGCCCCTGTCTGATCATGGCTGGCTCAGGCATGTGCAACGGGGGCCGTATTCTCCATCACCTCAAGCATGGCCTGTGGCGTCAGGAGACAGGCCTGCTGATCGTGGGCTACCAAAGCGAAGGGACGTTGGGCCGTCAACTGGTGGACGGTGCGAAGTCCGTGAGAATCTTCGGCGAGGAGATCGAAGTGAACGCGCATCTCCATACACTCAACGGCTTCAGCGCCCACGCGGGACAGGAGGATCTTTTGAAGTGGTTCGCGCACGTGGCGACATCGAAGCCGCAGGTTGTCCTGACCCACGGTGAAGCGCGCGGACGCGAGCCACTGGCGGAATTGATCCGCAAACGCCACGGTCTGGACGCGGTGCTGCCATCGCAGGGGGACATGGTGAAACTGTGACACGCGCAGTTTCGTCCTCGTAATCGTTCTCGTCCCCGTCCTCGGATTGGTTTCGAGGACGAGCGCGACAAGGAGACGAACTGGCCTCGTTGTTTTCGTTGCTGCGCTCCGCTTCCGCATCAGATAAAGTCCTTCACAGCGTGAACACCGGCATTCACAACCTCGACTACGCCGAGCAGATGTTCGCGGCGTTCCGGCGCGACCCGGCTTCGGTGCCGGTGGAGTGGCGGCGGATGTTCGAGCAGACGGCTGCGGGCGACGGAGCGAATGGCCGGTGGCGTTCTGGTCCGTCGTTCCAGCCGCGCAATGTTTTCGACGCTGGCAAGGGTCGCGAAAAAGTTCCCTCGATTTCACAACTCGACCCACTGACGGCAAGCCTGCAAGAGCGGCTCAACCAGTTCGTCCGCAACTTCCGCGTGCGTGGCCACAAAATCGCCGCCATCGACCCGCTCGGCTCTCCGCGCCCCACGCCGCCGGAACTGGAACTGGACCACTACCATTTCACCGAGCGCGAGCTCGGCTTGCTCACCGGCTGCGCTTCCTTGCCCTACGACGAACCTCTTACCGTCCGCGAAATCATCCAACGCCTGCGCCACACCTACTGCCGCTCCATCGGCGCGCAATACATGCACATCGACGACGTGGCGGTGCGCCGATGGCTCCAGCGCCGGATGGAGTCCACGCAGAACCGGCTGACGCTCTCGCGCGATCTTCAATGGCGCATCCTCACGCGCCTGACCGACGCGGTGATGTTCGAGGAGTTCGTGCGCAAGCAGTTTCTCGGCGCGAAGACATTTTCGCTCGAAGGCTGCGAAACGTTGATTCCGCTGCTCGACCTCGCGCTCGAACAGACCGGCGCCCAGGGCGTGCGCGAAGTCATCTTCGGCATGGCGCATCGCGGGCGGCTCAACGTGCTGGCCAACATCATCGGCCAGAGTCCGTGCGAAATCTTCCGCATTTTCGCCGACAATGATCCGGAGCAATGGCTCGGCCGGGGTGACGTGAAGTATCATCTCGGCCACAGCGGGGATTGGCAGACGGCGGATGGCCACAAGCTGCATCTCTCGCTTTGCTTCAACCCAAGTCACCTGGAGTTTGCGAACCCTGTCGTGCTCGGGCGCGTGCGCGCGCGGCAGGATCGCCTCGGCGACCGTGACCGGCGTCAGGTGCTCGGGGTGCTCATCCACGGCGATGCGGCGTTCGCAGGCGAGGGCATGGTGCAGGAGATGCTCAACTTCAGCCGGCTGCGCCATTACTCGACCGGAGGCACGCTGCACATCATTGTGAACAATCAGATCGGGTTCACCACCAGCCCGGAGGAAGGCCGCTCGACTGATTACGCGACGGATGTGGCGCGGATGCTTCAGGTGCCGATCTTCCATGTGAACGGTGAGGATCCGGAAGCCGTCGCGCAGGTCGTGCGGGTGGCGCTGGAGTTCCGCCATGAGTTCCAGCAGGACGTGTTCATCGACCTGCACGGCTACCGGCGCTGGGGCCACAACGAAACGGATGAACCGTCGTTCACGCAGCCGTTGATGTATCGCGCGATTGCGGAACGACCGAGCGTGCGTGACAGCTACGTCGAGCACCTGTTGAAACACGACGGCCTCACGCGCGACGAGGCGGAGGAAATCGCGCTGGCCCGCCGCGCGGAACTGGAGAAAGCGCTGGCCAGTTCGCGCACCGACGGCTGCCGCAACGATGCCGAACCGTCGGCCCTGTGGCGGCCTTACAAGGGTGGGCCGGAGCCAGCGGACGACGAGCCGACGACGGGCTTGGACGCTTCGCGATTGGCAGAACTGTTGCGTCGCGCGTCCAAGGTTCCGGAGTCGTTTCGTCCGCACCCCAAGCTGAAACGATTGTTGGAGACTCGGCGGGAGATGGCCGAAGGGAAGAAACCATTGGACTGGGGCGCGGCGGAGACGCTGGCATTGGCCAGTCTCGCGGCGGAAGGCGTGCGCATCCGACTCATAGGCCAGGATACAGCGCGCGGCACGTTCAGCCACCGACACGCAGTGCTGCACGATCACGAGGATGGTTATCCTTGCGTGCCGTTGCAGAGCGTCGCGGACGAGCAGGCGGCGGTCGAGATCGGCAACAGTCCGCTGAACGAGTCAGGCGCGCTGGGATTTGAATACGGCTACAGCCTCGACTGTCCAGACGGCCTTGTGGTGTGGGAGGCGCAGTTCGGCGATTTCGTGAACTCCGCGCAGGTCATCCTCGATCAGTTCATCACCAGCGGCGAGGACAAGTGGTCTCGGCTCTCCGGTCTGGTGATGCTGCTGCCGCACGGTTTCGAAGGCATGGGGCCGGAACATTCCAGCGCGCGGCTTGAACGCTTCCTCCAACTCGCCGCCGAGGACAACATCCAGGTCGCCCAGCCCACGACGCCCGCGCAGTTGTTCCATCTGTTGAGACGCCAGGTGCTGCGAAAGTGGCGGAAGCCGCTCGTCGTGCTCACGCCCAAGAGCCTGTTGCGCCATCCCAAGTGCGTCTCGACACTCGACGACTGCGCGACGGGCGCCTTCCAGCGCATCCTACCCGACGAAGCAGCGCCGAAAGACGCAAAGCGTGTGCTGCTGTGCAGCGGGAAGGTCTATTACGAACTGGCGGCTTATCGCGAGGAGCACAAGCACGGCGACACGGCTATCATCCGGCTCGAACAATTCTATCCGATGCGCGCAGAGCTTCTGGAACAGGCGCTTAAACCGTATGCGGACGGCACACCCGTCTTCTGGGTGCAGGAAGAACCAGCGAACATGGGCGCGTGGCGCTACCTGCACGAACGTTTTGGCCGAAAGCTGTTCAACCGGCTGCCACTCGATCTCGTGAGCAGACCTGAATCTGCCAGTCCTGCGACCGGTTCAGCCAAGGCGCACAAGCTGGAACAAGCGCGCCTCATCGCTCGCGCCTTCGGCGATCCGGAGCCGGAGGCCGAGACGGTGCTCTCTCCTCCTCGTCCTCGTTCTCGTCCTCGTCCTCGAAAAGGTGGCGAATCCGAATCCGAGGACGAGGACGAGAACGAGGACGATTCGAAAGCATGAACACAACCCGCGAGCAATTCGACCACGAGCGACTGGACGTTTACCAATTGGAACTCCGTTTTATCACCTGGACAACGGAGTTGCTGGCTGAGGTCAGTGCCAATCGGAAGGCCAAAGTCGCTGAGGTGTCCGATCATCTCGACCGCGCCAGCCTGTCGTCGCTGTTCAACACGGCAGAGGGCAATGGCAAGCGCCAGCGACCGGTGCGAGCCAGATTCTTCGATGATGCGCGCGGTTCAGCGACGGAATCGGCGGCTTGCTTGGACGCACTGGTTGCCAAGGGTGCTTGCCGGACTGAACGGATCGCAGAAGGGAAGGCGATGTTGTTGCGTATCGTTTCGATGCTCTCGCGGCTCGTCGAACGCTTTGAAGGGACAGGCGAGTTGAAGGAGGATCCGGTGGAGTATCGGGCAAGCGAAGCCCATGCGATTAACGCAACGGAACAGCCCCGGCGACTTAGCAAAGGACCGCGAACCAGAAAGGATTCCCTGCGCCTATGAATTCCACGAGCGCCACTCCTCCTCGTAATCGTTCTCGTCCTCGTCCTCGAAACGGATTGGCAATGGAATCGAGGACGAGGACGAGGACGAGGAGGAGAACGAAAACGAAAGAATACAGATGCCCATCGAATTGAAAATCCCCGAAGTCGGTGAATCCATCACCGAGGTGCAAATTGCCCAATGGCTCAAGGCCGAGGGCGATGCCGTGCAGAAGGACGAACCGGTGGCGGTCATCGACTCCGAGAAAACCACTTTCGAGTTGCCAGCGCCGGAGAGCGGCACGTTAAGCAAGATTGTGCACGAAGCTGGCGCGACCGTGAACGTGGGTGAAGTCATCGGCCAGATGGAGGCCGGCGCGGATCGAACGGCCGGGACCCGCGCAAAGTCGGAATCTCGTCCTCCTGCTCGTTCTCGTCCTCGTCCTCGAACGAGCGAAGCGGCAGAGCCCGAAGGCGAACCACGTTCCACTTCCACATCCGAAGCTGCGGCCGAATTCCAGCCCGGCCCGACAGGTCGATCGTCCTCAGAAAAAATCGGGACTGAGGCCAAGCCGGGTAAGACTGCCAAAGACTCCGCTCGTCCTCCAAAGGAGGAGAACGCTGAAGTCGGGGACGAGGACGAGCGGGAGAACGAGCGCGAATCAACACATGGCAACGAAGCCTCGACGGAATCTCGTCCTCGTAATCGTCCTCGTCCTCGAACAGAAACCCAACCTCCCGCCAAAGGCGAACGTCCTGTCGAGGACGAGGACGAGAACGAGGACGAAAAGAAGGCAACGGCCAAATCAACTCCCCGCGACGGCGAGGAAGAGATCGTCCCCATGAGCATGCTGCGCCGCACCGTGGCGCGGCGATTGGTTGAGGCGAAGCAGCAGATGGCCATGCTCACGACGTTCAACGAACTGGACATGTCCGCCGTGCAGGCTTTGCGCCATGAGCATCAAGAGGCGTTCGAGAAACGGCACAAGGTCAAGCTCGGGCTGATGAGCTTCTTCGTGAAGGCCGCCGTTGATGCGCTGAAGCAATTTCCCCAACTCAACGCCGAGGTGCGCGGCAATGACATCGTCTATCGCAATTATTTCAACATCGGCGTGGCCATCGCGACCGGACGCGGCCTGGTGGTGCCAGCGCTGCGTCGCGCCGAGAGCCTTGGCTTCGCCGACATCGAAAAGGCCATCGGCGACTTCGCCGCCCGTGCGAAAGATGGCAAGCTCAAGCCCGAGGAACTCGAAGGCGCGACCTTCACCATCACCAACGGCGGCGTGTTCGGCTCGCTCCTCTCGACACCGATTATCAACCCGCCGCAGTCGGGCATCCTCGGCATGCACACGATTCAGGAGCGGCCAATTGCGGTTGCGGGCCAGGTCGTCATCCGGCCCATGATGTATCTCGCCCTGACCTACGACCATCGCATCGTGGACGGACGCGAAGCCGTGCTGTTCCTGCGCCGGATCAAGGAAGCCATCGAGTCGCCCGCGCGGATGCTGCTGGAAGTCTGAATTCAACGTTTGCTACAACTCGGCATCATGAAAACCAGGCCGCAATCCCCGACGCGCGACGCCATCGCCGCGCGCGCCCGCCAACTGTGGGAGGAAGCCGGGCGCCCCACCGGCCGCGACGAGGAATTCTGGCTGCGCGCGGAACAGCAACTGTCAAGCGGCGCCGTCCCGCCTCCACGCCCCTCTTCGCCGCCTCCCATTCCACAGTCGCCTGCCCACGATGTGCCGCCGGTTCTTCGCGAAGTGGTGCAGCCGGTCGCCCGGCGGAAAGCCCCGGCGCCACCCAGGAAACGCGGCAGCCGCTGATACCAAAAGGGCGATTTGAAACGACGCAGGACCGAATCCCTCTCGCCCGGTTCCCAGGCCATCATCATCATGGGGGTGTCCGGCTGCGGCAAAACCACCATTGGCCGGGCGCTGGCCAAGGCAGTCAATGGATGCTTTATCGAGGGCGACGACTTTCATCCGTCTGCCAACGTGAAGAAAATGCGGGACGGCATCCCGCTCCAGGACACCGACCGGCGCGAGTGGCTCATCCGATTACGCGAGGCCATCGAACGCCGGTGCGCGCGCGGCCCCGTCTGTTTCGTAGCGTGCTCCGCGCTTAAGAAGGCCTACCGCGATTTTCTCCGGCGCGCGAAAGTGGAGGTAAGGTTTGTTTTCCTGACTGGCCCGCCGGAATTAATTCGTCAGCGGATGGAAGGGCGAAAAGGACACTTCATGCCGCCCGCTCTGCTCCGCAGCCAAATTGCCACGCTGGAGCCGCCGCGCGATGCCGTGGTTGCCGACATCGCGCCATCACCGGAGGAAATCACCCGACTCCTGCTCGCCAAACTTGGCCTCACTCGCCAAACTGAACGACATCCTATGAAAGACCACGTCTATAAACTCATCGAACTCACCGGCACCTCGACCAAGTCCATCGAGGACGCGATTAACAACGCCATCAAGCGCGGGGCAAGACGGTGAAGAACCTGCGCTGGTTCCAGGTCATCGACACCCGCGGCGACATCGAGAAGAACCACGTCGCCCACTGGCAGGTGACCATCAAGGTCGGCTTCACGGTGGAATGAGGTGCCGTATCCCCAAGCGACACTGCCCCCCGCCGTGCGCTGAGTGCAATCGCCTTCTCGTGGATTATCGGTGGGATCTGCCCCACGTTGGATGTCTCGTCCGAAGGCATCATCCTCGGGCTGAGGATTGAGGAATTCTGGCCACCGGTCGTGCATGCGTGTTTTCGCCAGTTCAACTGACACCCCAAGTGAACGCGACCGACCTGGGAACTTCAAAAGCAAATGCTCCAAGTTGGATAGATTCCTTTCGCCCGGGCGAGAATCTCCGAAAGGCTCATCTCCAAGTGCTCGCATGTGCAGGTATTTACGAGCACGAAGCCAAACTGCTTTTTCAAGCTCTGCGCGACGAGAACTTCAGCCGCGGTGAGCGCGAAGAAGTAACCTGAGAAATCAGCCTTCACTTTTTTTCGGGTGGATTTGACCTCGAAAACTTTGACGTGCTCCAGCTGCTTTTCGACTTCTGTTAAATCGGCCAAATCCAACGGCGCGGACAGTTTAACCACGTCGAAAGCTTTTCCATAGACGACCTTGCCTCGCTTCGCGAATGCAACCAGCAGATTCTGTCTCTGCCTTGCCGTCGGGATGATGAACCCAGCCTTCTTCGCGACGAGGATTTCGGCCGCCGCCTTCGCAGTCTTCTGGCCGGACTGAAATTCGACTGTAAGGTTGTCGTTCACGCTTCAGCCGCCTTTCGTTCGCCGCGCCTTGTATTTACAGAACCTTGGCTTGGTCGTCGCACCCGCCGCCAAGATGCCGGATGTCGTTGTGCATGATACTCGGCGTAACTGGCTCCTGCTCATTGAAGCAGTCACGAGCGCGGGGCCGGTCGATGGGAAGCGGCGGAAGGAGCTGAAGGACTTATTCAAAGGATGCAAGGCAGGTTTGGTGTTTGTAACGGCGTTTGAATCCAGACAGACGTTCGGCCGATTTCATCATCTCATTTCATGGGAAACCGAGGTGTGGATCGTAGAAGCAGCCGATCACATCATTCATTTCAACGGTGAACGTTTCCTTGGGCCGTACCCGGACGTGATGCCCCCATCAAGTTGATGACTGTCGGACTGATGACGCACGCCAGTGACCTAATACCGCGCGTCGAGATCTACACCGACGGCGGGTGCGAGCCGAATCCCGGGCCGGGTGGTTACGGCGCTGATTCATCCCAGGAAACGCGCGGAGATCAGCGGCGGGTTTCGCAAGACCACCAACAACCGGATGGAAATCTACGCCGCCATTGCGGGGCTGGAATTGCTGAATCAGCCCTGCCATGCCAAGCCACCGGCTTCGCGCGTTATCGCACCTTGCGCGGGTTGTCGGCGGAAGGTAAAGTCGCAACATGAGCACGGTAGCCGAAATCAGCGAGGCCATTGAGAAACTGGACGTGAAGGAACAGGTGGAGTTGCTCAGGGTCCTACCGCAGCACCTGAAGATTTCCCCGGACGACCTCGCCTGGTCGCGGCTGGCCGAACCCGCCTTTGAATTCTGGAACAACGCCGAGGATGCCATCTACGACAAGCTATAAGCGGGGTGATGTCGTTTTTGTTCCCTTTCCTTTTACCGACCTGAGCAACGCAAAGCAGCGGCCCGCACTCGTCGTTTCGGCGGATGCCTTCAATTCCACACGCGACGATGTGCTCGTAGCGGCGATTACTTCACAGATTCCCGCGCAGCTTTCGGCGGACGAATTCCTCATTCCGGCAGGCGAACTGGCTGCGTGCGGATTACCCAAGCCGTCCATACTCAGATTGAGCAAAATGGTGGCGCTGCATCAGCAACTGGTTATCAAACGAGTGGGCGCATTGCCCGTCGCCACGCTCACGCAGGTCATGGCGCAGTTGCGGCAGTTGTTTTGAGAATGGCCCTACTTGCGGAATACGACCAAGGCGTAGCTTCCCGGCGCATGGAAACCGTGGCATCTGAGATGAACACCAATTCAACACCAGCCGATCTGCCGCGCGTCGAGATTTACACCGACGGCGGATGCGAGCCGAATCCCGGGCCGGGTGGGTATGGCGTGGTGTTGGTGCATCCCAGGAAACGCGCGGAGATCAGCGGCGGGTTTCGCAAGACCACGAACAACCGGATGGAAATCTTCGCCGCCATTGCGGGGCTGGAACTGTTGAAGCAGCCCTGCAAGGTCACGCTTCACAGCGATTCGCAGTATCTGGTGAAGGCCATGACGGAGGGCTGGGTGGCGGCGTGGAAACGCAAAAGCTGGTGGCGTACGAAGACGGAACGCCCGGAGAACGTGGACCTGTGGCAGCGGCTGGATGGGTTATGCCAGACGCATCAGGTGGAGTTCCGCTGGGTGAAAGGTCACGCGGGCCATCCGGAGAACGAGCGGTGCGATCAACTTGCCATGGCCGCGTTGCGCCAGCCGAATCTGCCGGTGGACGAAGGCTACGAGAACAAGCCGGAAGCCGAAGGCGTCCGTCCGGACATGCAGGAAGGCGAGCCTTGCGGGAAATGTTCAACGCCGGTCATCAAACGGAGCGGGAAGCGCAAGCCGGGGCGGGATTCCTATTACGAGTATCACCTGTGGTGTCCGAAGTGCGAAATCGCCTATCACGTCGAGTCCGCCAAGCGGTTTGTGGAGCAGCCGCCTTCGCTATTCTAAACGGCGCTGGCGAGCAGGTTTTGAGGAGGGTTCCGGCAAGCAATCCGGGATGCGCAGGAGTCATAGACAACGAGAGCCTAAATTCATGCGTTCGCGCGGCTCCTTTTCGCCATGCCAGCCGCGTCCTCACCGGACCGTCAGTCGCACGAACCCATGCCCGGCGCCGGACGGAAGCGGCGCGCGATACGTGAGCGTCTCGGTCAGCCCATTGTTGACCTGGTCGGACAGTTCGAATGGCGGATATGGGTCGGCCCACGCCGCCAAATCCGGGGAGTGCTCGATCAACAGTTCCCGGTCAGCCGCGAAGCGGTAGCGACTGAACGTGAACGTGAAGAACCCTCCCGAAATCTCCGCGCGCGGACGGCTCGCCGGCGGGTCTGCGAAGCGCGGCTCCAGGCCCAGCAGATATTCCAGTTCATTGTGGATTCCGTCGCCGTCCGGGTCCGCGCTGTCGCCGCTGATGGTGGCGTTGCTCAGTTCGTTCGTGGTGAACTTCGCCTGCTTCCACAACGCGAGGGTCGTCGTGACGCGGACGGGCTGGGACTGCCGGACGGCGTTGCCGTCGTTGTCCGTCACCGTGAGGCGCACCATGTAGTCACCGGGCGCGGTGAAGGTCTTGGTGGGATTCGTGTTCGTCGAGAAGGTGCTGTCGCCAAACGTCCACTGCACGTCGCGAATCACGCCGTCGGGGTCGGAGGCGTTGGCCTGCCACTGGACGGTCAGGGGGGCGAGGCCGTTGGTGGCGGAGCGGGTCAGGTTGCAGGACGGCGGCTGGTTGGTGAACTGTTGCCGCAGAAACCACGGCGTGGCCGTCGGGTCCGTCTTGAAAAACGCCAGCAGTTGTCGCCCGACCTTCGCGACGCCGTTGGTGTTGGGATGGGTAAAGTCGTTCTCCAGGTCGCTGCAAAGCCACGTCAATCCGTCCGAGCGTGGCACGGTGCCATTCACCCACAGGTACGGCCCCCAGGAGATCCAGGGCGCCACGACCGGCCCTCGCGCCGGATCGTAGTTGAGCTGGCCGTTGAGCTGTTTTTCGATCAGCCACCTGGTCGAGAAGCCGTCCTCGTACGCGTATGGCTCCGGGTTCAGGCTGTTGTCATTGAAACGGTAGGCGCGCGTGCGGCTGGAGACGTAGGCGATCTTCAGATTCGGAAACCGCTGCTTCGCCACGCGCAGGATTTGCTCCAGCATGTTCTGGAGCGCGATTGCGTGCGCAGGAAAGGCGCCGTAATTGTGCGGCCCGGCCAGGGCCTGCTTGACCCACACGATTTGCACCATGTTGCTGTTCACGCCGGCGTTGGAGAGCCGGTTGTCCACGTTCGTCCACGCGCCGGTCATGCCGTTGGTCCACTGCGTGGCGTCGCGCCCGCCCTGCGCGGCATCGACGATCACAAGGCGCGGATTGCGCGACGGATCAGGGTTGGCGAGCGCGCGGAAGTTTTGGTTGCCCTTCGAGGCCCATTCCTGCGTCGTGTTGGACATGCCGATGGACACGATGGCGATGCGTCCGTTGTTCGTGTCCGCGTTGCCCTGGAAATTTCGCGGGAGGATTTCGTTCACGGCGATGTTTATTCCCGCGGCCTCGTGCGCGAACGGCCGGTTGTTCGCGCCGCCCGGATAAAGCCCGCCCTGGTAATTGGTCCGGTAAAACCCAAAGCCGACTTCCGGCAGTGGCCGCAGCCCAACGTTGGTCACGGTGCAATCGGCGTGCAGCGGCGGCGCCAGAGCGGGCACAAAACCTGAAAGCACCCAAGCCATGTGGCGTGTCAGCAAGCGCAAGATAATACTCATAATCCAGCCCGGGGCACCGCGAGTGCCCGTTTCGGGGTGACTATACCGCAGACGCGGCGCGGTTGGCTCAGGTTTCTGAGAGTTTTTTCCGGAAGCAAGGGGCGCCTTTGGCCTCGGCGCGAAGGGCAGCAGCGCTCCATGCGATCCGAAGAAGATGATTCCGCAAGTCGAGATTTACACCGACGGCGGGTGCGGCTTGGAGGCTTTCTGCGACCGCAGTTCAGCCTGCGCGGCACAGAAGCAAACACCCATAACGAAGATCCAGCCGGATACATAAACCCACATCAAAAACGCAATCATCCCGCCGAGCGCGCCGTAGAGAGCGTTCCAGTGGGCCAGGTTGCGGGCGTACCAGACAAAGGCCATTTCAGCGAGTCGAAACAATCCCGTTGCCCCGAGCGCGGCCAGCCACACTTCCGAGAACCGCGTGCGCCGGCTCGGAGCGAGCCGGTAAAGCATGCTGAAGCCGCAGAAAAGAATCGCCGTGGGAATCAAGGCGATGAACAAATCAAAAACCACGGCCACATGACCAAATACCGTTGGCAGCCAGTGTTCGATCAAGCGCGCCGCCGCAGGCGCCACGGTGCCCAGCAGCGCCGCTCCAGCCACGATGCCCAGGAGCGCGAAGCTTTTCAGCGGGAGTTGCCACCAGTTGTAGATGCGCGAGTCCCAGGCCCGATTAGCCGCGCGGATCAGCACTTTGAGAAACTTCAAGGCGCTCCAGGCCAACACCGCAAGTGCCAGCACGCTGACCTCGCCTCGCGCCTGCAACACCCCACTGATGTTTTTCACGACGAGGTTCTCCTCTTCCCGCGCCACGGGAATGTAATGGCTTAGAAAACGAATGATTGTCTCCGTCACAGTCTCACGTTCCACAAAGTATGAACCAATCGTGACGAACAACAGGATGAGCGGAAACATGGACAGCAAGGCATAGTAGCCGAAAGCCGCCGCGCGCTGTTCGCCATCGATTTCACCGAAGCGTCGGATCGCGTGACGAATGATTCGCCACCAGTGGGTGCTGTTCCACACGGCCCCTTTCTATCGCAAGCCGGCCCCGATCGCGAAGCTTTGTCACGGGCGCAGTTTGTCGACGGTGCATCCCGAAGTTGTCGGTAGGAGCGCGGCTGTGTTGTCCTCAACCAGCCGCAGCGTTGATCCGGGAAGTGCTGCGGCTGGTCTTCGACACAGCCGCGCTCCAAACCGCTACCGCAGATCCACTGACAACTTCGGGATGCACGGGTTTGTCGAACTCTCCCGCGTGCGCATCAATCGTCCGCGCGAATCGTTAGAGTGATTCTCAGAATGGACTTGGGATGGAATCGGCCGCCTGTCTGAAGTCGTAGCGTGAAGCGGCGTAAACGCCGCGCCCCGGAGCGCGGGCTTTAGCCCGCTTCACGCTTGAACTGGAAGCGCCTTCTGGCAATTACTCAAACCGTGCAAACCAGCCCGGCGCGCTACTATCGGCAGCGATGGACACACCGCAGGGGCAAATGGTTCTCGATGCTGATTATTTGACGCCATGGAAATAGTCCTGGTCTTCGTCATTCTTGTTGCCGCGGTCGCGCTCTTCGCCACCGAGAAGCTGCCCGTGGATCAGGTCGCGCTGCTGGTGCTGGGCGCGTTGTTGCTCTTCGGACTGGTCACGCCGGCGGAAGGTATTTCCGGCTTGAGCAATCCCGCGACCGTCACCGTGGCGGCGATGTTCGTGCTCAGCGCGGGTTTGCAGAAGACCGGCGCCGTCTCAGCGCTGGGCGCGCTGCTCGTGCATTGGGGCGGGAACCATTTCCTGTTGCTGTTGCTGCTGATGGGCGGCATCGGGCTGGTCTCCGCGTTCATTAACAACACGGCGGCGGTGGCGGTATTCCTGCCGCTGGTGCTGACGGCGGCGGCCGCGCGCAAGGTTTCCGCCTCGAAGCTCCTCATCCCCCTCTCCTACGCCTCGCAGTTCGGCGGCGTCTGCACGCTCATCGGCACGTCCACGAACCTGCTGGTCAGCGCCATCGCCGAGCGCTCGGGCGTTGGTGCGTTCTCCATGTTCGAGTTTGCCGGGTTGGGTCTTATCATGTTCCTCGCTGGAACGATTTATCTGCTCGTGCTCGGGCGCCGGCTGTTGCCGGATCGCCGCACGACGCAACTCACGCAAAACTACCAGCTCGGCGAATACATCACCGAACTGCGCGTGACGAAGGAATCGCCCTTCATCGGCCAGACCGTGCTCGACACCAAGCTCGGTGAAAACCAGGACACGACTGTGCTCGAATTAATCCGCGGCGAGCGGAAGTTGTGGTCGCCGCTGCGCGAACCGTTGCAGGCCGGCGATATCCTGCTGGCGCGTGGCAAAGTGAAACACCTGATTGCCCTGCGCAACACCACCGGCCTCGAGATCGAGCCGGAGTTCAAATTGAAAGACGAGGCGCTGGAGGCCGGAGACCTGGATTTAGTCGAAGCCCTGGTTGCCCCGCAGTCGCGTCTCACCGGTCACACCTTGAGCGAGTCGGATTTTTATTGGCGTTACAAAGCCATTGTCCTTGCCGTCCAGCGCCGGGGTCAGGCGTTGCGCGAGAAGCTGGCGAATGTGCGACTGCGCTTCGGCGACGCTCTCCTGCTCCTCGGCCCAAAGGCGGAAATTGCCCGCATGCGCGCGGACGATAACCTCATCGTCCTCGAAGAACGGCGGGACGTGCCGTTGCACCCTGGCAAAGCGCCGCTGGCAATAGCCATCATTGCCGCCGTGGTGGTGTTGGCCGCGTTGAACGTCATGCCGATCCTTGTCACCGCCATTTTGGGCTGTGCGGCAATGACCCTCGCCGGTTGTCTTCGGCTGGAAGATGCCTACCGCGCCGTGGACTGGAAAGTCATCGTCCTGCTGGCCGGCGTGTTGCCGTTGGGTATCGCGCTGGAGAAGTCAGGCGCGGCGCAGCTCATCGCGGACACCACGATACGCCTGACGAAGGACGCCGGACCCGTGATCGTGCTGGCGGCACTCTATCTCCTCACCGCCGTGCTCACCGAGTGCATGAGCAACAATGCCGCGGCCGTGTTGCTCGCCCCCATCGCCATCACCGCGGCCATGAAACTAGGCGTCAGCCCGAAACCGTTTTTGATGGCCGTGACGTTCGCCGCCTCGACCAGCTTCGCCACGCCGGTCGGCTACCAGACCAACACGATGGTCTATAACGCCGGCGGCTATCGCTTCACCGACTTCATGAAGGTCGGCATCCCGCTGAACCTGATCTTCTGGGGGCTGTCCGTTTACTTCATCCCGAAGTTCTGGCCGTTCTGAAAGCCAGATGTTTGGATCGACCCCGGGGGCCATAAACGTGGGTGCCGCCCTCATGTCTTTAGGGGCGTCACCGAATTCTTTCCAGTAACACGAGGCCGAGCACGAGCAACGCTGCCACGCCGGCTATCACCGCCGCGCGCCGGACAGGGAGCAGATCCGGCACGAGCAGTTTACCTTTATCGCCAATTTTATCCACGGTGCGCCCCAGCCAATCCGAGGCCTCAGCGAAGAAATACGAGCCTAACAACATGCCGAGGATCATGAAGAGCGCGTCCCAATTCATTTGTCCGAGCGCGGCGGCTCCGGTGCCCGGACAATAGCCGCTACAGGCGAACCCGGCCCCGAACACCAGACCGCCAATGCTGACCGACACCAGCCGCGTCGGCTTGATTTTCAATTCCACCTTGCCGGCGCGGACCAGGGGAAAGAGGCCGACCATTCCGACGATGATGGCCGTGACCATGATTTTGATGACCGTGTGTCAACAGAACAGCCGTTCCGGCAGTGCGCACCCCTTGCAATTCTGGAAGCGGGTCAGGCAACTTGCAAGGGTTGAACCGAAGCCGCGCTTGTTCCATCAATCCATCCCGGCTGCTGTTGTTGACAGATGAGGTTTACACAAAGTCACCGGCAGTAATGGTTAATTGTTCGCCGGTCGCTACCGCTTCACCGACTTCATGAAAGTCGGCATCCCACTGAACCTCATCTTCTAACCTCATCTTCTGGGGCTGTCGGTTTACTTCATCCCGAAGTTCTGGCCGTTTTGACTATGAATGCCGACGAAATGGCTGCTTGCTTAAGCCGCCTCCGCCGCAAACTTTTCTGCACACGTCCGTCGCGCGTTTCAGGTCCGCCAGTCGCTTGCACGCCGCCGGGTTCCCGAAAGAGGGCGGTGAACTGCCCCGTGCGGCGTGCCTTGGTCTGGCCAGGCTACTTCTTTTCCTTCTTGGCCGCTTCCCCGATTTTCTTGAGGTAGCCCGCCTTGTCCTTGTTGAAGTCCTTCAAGCAGGACTTGCAGCAGAGCTTCACCTCTTGGCCTTCCACGGTGAAGACGTGCGGCTTCATGTCGCCCTTCTCGTTGATTTCTTCGCCGGAGACGACGCACGTCTTCAACGGATACGGCTAGCTTTTGTGCTCGGCGTGTTTGTCGTCGGCGCGGGCGCTCAGAACTCCGGCAGCGAGGCCGGTGAGCAGAACCGCAAGGATGTGTTTCGTGAACTTCATGATGTTTGTCTCTGTTACTGTTGCTTTTCGCCGTCACCACGACGGCAAATTCATACTTCGCCTTTGTCAGCGAACTTTGACTCGTCCGGTCACTTCGTTCTTGGCCAAGAGCGGCGTCTTCGCGGGCGGCACCGGGCCGCACCACGCTTCGCCTTTCAGCGGCGAACGGACTGCGGCGGTCTTCGGCGAATCCCTGGGCAACTCGATGCCGTCGCGTTGCAAATCCTCAGCCGTCGCGATGGAAGCAAGCGTGCCGGGTGGTGACTTATACCAGCCGGGGTCGGAGCCATCGGTAGGCAGTTCCTCGCGCACCTTCAAAATGGTGAACATGCCGCCCATCGTGATGTAGTCGTGCTGGCCCTGCGCGCCGACCATCGGCAGCGAGTTCTGCGGCACGGCCATGCCCATGTCGCCCATGTCCCACATGCCTTCCTGTCCCATGACCATGTAACCGGGCACGAGCTTGCGGATTTTCTGGTTCAACCCCTCGGTGTCGATGCCAATGAGGTTGCCAAACTTGTGTCCCATCTGGTTCATCACATGATGGAGCATGTGGCAGTGCATGACCCAATCGCCCGGCTCGTTCGCCACGAACTCGACCGTGCGGGTGCTGCCCGTGGGCATGTGAACGGTCGTCTCCGGCCACTGACCCGCCTCGGGAATTTCGCCACCGTCAGTCTCGGTGACTTTGAAGTAATAGCCGTGCAGGTGAATTGCATGATGGCTCATCGTGCTAAGGTTGCCGATGCGGATGCGCACGCGGTCGCCAACCTTGGCCACGAGCGATTGTGTGCCGGGAAAACTGCGGGCGTTCATCGTGAACACGTTGAAGTCGGTCATCTCGTTGGGGTCCGGACGCCGCGCGCCCACTTCGATTTTCCATTCGCTCAACATGATGGCGTAGTCGCGGTCGGGCGGGGGTTTCGTGGGGTTCTTCGGATGAATGATGAAGAGGCCAATCATCCCCAATTGCATCTGCGTCATCTCGTCGTGATGCGAGTGATACATGTACGTGCCATGCTGCTTGAGGGTGAACTCGTATTTGAACGTCTCACCGGGCTGGATGGCCTTCTGCGAAACCCCGCCCACGCCATCCATGCCGCTCGGCAACAGAATTCCGTGCCAATGAACGCTTGTCGGCGCGGAGAGCCGGTTTGTCACGTAGATGCGAACCCTGTCCCCCTCCACCGCTTCAATGGTCGGGCCGTGGACGCGATCATTGTAGCCCCAGCATTCCGCGACCAGTCCGGGCGCAAACTCATGCGTCACCGACTCAGCGATCAGATGATAAACCTTCACGCCGTTGATTATCTTCCACGGCAGCGTGAGTCCGTTCGGCGTGATGACGGGTTTGTAGCCCTTCCAGTCCGCAGGAGGAACGAAGGGCGCGGTGGTGCCGAGGCTCGTGGCCTTCATGCCGGGCGGTGCGGCCTGCGCGGTGGGTACCATGCGGGCGACCAACGCCCCGCCAGCGGCGACCGCGGCTCCGGTGAAAAAATTTCTTCGGTTCATAAATGCGCTTTCTCTTTCAGTGATTGTGTTGGTGTTGATGGGTCTCTCCCTTGTCCTTCCCCGCCGGTGAGTGCATTGGCGGAACGTCGCGAGTGAGGCTTCCTCCGACCGCACCCTCCAGCCGGGCGCGGGCGATCCAGTAATCCCGCAGCGCCTCGATGGCTTCGCGCTGGCCAAGCTGTTGACGCTCCTTGGCCGCGAGCAGTTCGATGTTGGACAACTGCATCGCGTTGTAGTGAAGGAGCGTCTCGCGCAGGAGACGCTGACGCTGCGGTAGCAAAACCTTGGCATGGTACTCGGCAGCATCACGGGCGGCGATGAGCGCGTCGCGGGCTTCGCGGACTTCGCTGCGAATGTTCACCGCCAGCGCCTCGAAGTGGCGCTGTGTGCGCCGATACTCCGACGCGAGCGTGGCCAACCCGGCCTGCCCCTGGTCGAAGATCGGCACTTCGACCGAGAGCGTCGGGCCGACCAGCCAGGTGTGGTCAAGGTCGTGTTCCGCATCGACGCCGACGCTCACGCCGGGGAAGTAGCGGAAATTCTTCTTCATCCGCAACGCGCCCGCCACGGCCAGCAATTCGCCCCGCGCCGCCGCCAGATCGAGCCGGCGGTTGATGGCGATGGCTTCGAGGTTTTCGAGCGGCAGTTCCTCCTCGGGCGGCGAGGGCATCGCTTCGTCGATCCGCCAGGCCGTCTGTTTGCCCCACAAACCCAGCAGCCGGTTGAGCCGCTCGCGGTCGGAGCGGACTTGCGCCCCGGCCCTAGCCAGGTCGAGCCGCGACTGCGCGTAGGTGGCCTGCTGATTGTGCAACTCAAGGTCGTTGATGTTCCCCGCGTCGTGCTGACGCCTGGCGATGTCGGCGGCAGCTTCGTTGACTTCGACGATGACAGCGAGGCGTTGCGTGAATTGCTGGTGGGCCTGCATTGTGTAGAAGGCAGCCTGCACTTCCTCGCTCAACCGGAGCACTTCATGCGCGACGCGCAACTTGGTCCCTTCCAGATTCCGCGCCGCGATTTTCTTGCGCGCCGGCAGCATGAGCAGGTCGAGAAAATCCTGCGCGAGCGAATACTCGGCGTTGAGGCCGGACATGGCGCTCGTCGGCGTCTTCCAACTGCCGGAGAACTCGGGATTCTTGAGCCGCGACGCCTGCGCCAGTTCCGCCTGCGAGATGCCGATGGACTCGAACTCGGCTTGCAGCGCGCGGTTGTTCAGCAGCGCGATGCTCACACTCGACTGCGCGGTGAGATTCGTTTGCAGGAGCGCGGCGACCGCCTGCTCGATGGCCTCGCGCTCGGAGTCGTCGCGCATCCAGCGGACCTCCTGACCGGTGCGGGCGGCGACGTGCCGTCCCACGTCATCGAACGCGGATTTAGGATTGGTGCTCGTGCAACCGGCGAAGATCAGTGGTGCCGCCGCGGCCAGGGGAAACAACTTCATCATTGGAATCACTTCTTTTCCTCCATTTTGGGTTTGGCTTCGTGCGCTCCGTGACCATGTTGATGCTCTGGTGCAGGTTCCGTGACCGGCTTGATCATCACCATGTTGGTCAAGCTCATCAGCATCGCGGGCGGCGGCGGCACCGCGCCTTGGTCGGCTTGGGCATTGCCGGGGTGCGAGGTGGACGAGTCCGGTGGAGTTGGAGCGCTGGCGCAACCGACCAAACCGAGCGCAAGCAAAGGAACAATCAGTTTCGATTCAAACAAAAGTTTCATGATCAAAGTTTCTTGAGAAGGACAACGTCTCTCTGCGGCAAAAGAAACACGGAATAATCGAGGCGTTGAATCAAGGGCGCTTACGGGCGCCAGCTCGAATCGAGTTAGGCAGCTGAGGAAGGCGGAGCGAGGCTGTGGAGCGCCGGGCCAAGATACACTTCTGGCGTGAAGACCCAATCGCGTGGCCTGGCTTGGCGGGAAGAAACGGAAGATGGCTCGATGGCCGTCACGTCGAGCATCAGCGCGACTGGGGCGAGCGTGTAAAGCAGATGAGCGTCAGGCTGAACAAGCGCGGTTGCACCACCGCCCACTAACGCCGATTTCAGAGTCGAGCAAGTGGTGCTGGCTGCTGAATCACGCTTGTTGGGCGCGGAGTCAGCGCCATCGTCATGGCAAGCCGAGGATGGCGTTGCAGCATGACAAGCTGGCTGCGCGGAGCCGCCGTGAGCAAATCCGAAATTGCAATGCGCGAAACAGAGCGCCTGCGCGGCGATCCAGACGAACGCCATTACGGCCGACCACCGACGGAATAGCGGGTTCAAGTTCTTCCGGCGCGGTGCCATGTCCTTACTCTTGGTGAGCTTCCGGCGACTTTCAAGCGTTTGTTGGAGGCCATCATGCTTGCTACGCCATTTGGCAAGTCGTCGCACCCTCTTTTCATGGAACTGGCTAATCACTTGTTGGTTTAGAGGTTTCGGCGGTCTTCGCTTCTTTGACAGAAGCTCCCGGCATCAGGAATTTCACCACCTCCTCTATTCGCCGGGCGGCATCCTCTTCGCCGACTTCCATGACCCGCTGCACGTACTCCGGCGCGAACAGGATGGTGGCCAACAATCCCGTGCGCGGCGTGTCGCGGGTGCCCAGGCCGCGCACCATGTAACGAAAGGCGCGGGGGAGCGTGTGTTCATAATCCGCCGCGAGCGCTTCGAGATCCTGTGAGGGCCGCACGACCAACAGTTCGACTGGCTGTAAGCCCAGCCGTTGTTTTTCCGGCAACTGCGTCACCAACTGGCTGATCCGTTGCATCGTCAACGCGTCGTGATCCAGCGCGTCGAGGAACACCGCATTGAGCAGCGCGCCGATGACCGTGGCCGGCGGCGGATAGCCAGGGGTGAGGATCCGCCCCGCCTCGCTGAAGCTTTTGAGGTAGCGCGTGGAAATCGTGAAAATGCGGCTGGCCCCGAGGTGCAGCGCGGGAGACAGAGGTGCCATCAGGCGGACGCCACCATCCCCGTGCCAGCCATCGCCGATCTGAATCGCGGGGAAAAACAACGGCAACGCGCACGAACCCATGACATGCTCCACGTTCAAGGTGGTCAGCGCTCCGTGCCGCAACGGGCGTTCCCACATCTCCAGGTTATCACCCTGAGTCCAGGTGACCGACTGCCCGCGCAGGTAGTTCGTCGTGGTGACGGCGGCGGCCCTGAGACGTCCGAGCCGGATATTCTCCGCGATGCCGCGCAATGTGCCGTCGGGCGCATCGAGTGCGCCGCGCAAAAATTTTCGCAGCGGCTCCGTGTCCACCAAGCCACGCGGCGGCACCGGCAGATGCGCGCCACCGGACACCAGCCGCAGCCCCCAACGACACACGTTGGCCGCCAGCGCGAACGGGTTGCTGTAGAAAATCTGGTTCGGAGTGATGGAGCGCCACAGTTCCATCAGCCGCTCGACGCCCACCTCCATGGAGTGCGGCCAGTTCGCCAGAAACGCAGCGTTGATGGAACCAGCGGAGACGCCGGTGATGATGGGGAATCGCAGGCCAGGAATCTCCTTCACCAACCGGCGCAAAAAACCTGCCTGGTAAGCGGCGCGCGCTCCGCCGCCGCCCAGCACCAGCGCGAGATGCTCGGAAACCTGGCTCATGGACGTTCGCAACGTAGCTCACGCTGCGGGAACGCGCCGAGAGTAGCCAAGCCTGAGATTATTTCCAGCCAGTTTCGTCCGGCCGAATGGCATTCTGCTCGCCAGCCGCGCATGGACAGGCGATAACCCGCCTCAGAACTCCAGTGCCTAACGCAAACACGTTGCGGCAAGTGGCGTGGACACAAATGAGAACCCGATTGACGAACCTGTGGCAACGGTTGCGCGCCAGTTTCTGGTTCCTTCCCTCAGTGCTGACGTGCGCCGCGTTTCTCCTGGCTCTGGCGATGGTGGCGCTGGACGAAACGGTCAAGCGCGAGGGCTGGGCGCTGCCGCCGGGCATTTACAAGGGAGGGCCCGAAGGCGCTCGCGCGGTGCTGTCCACCGTCGCCGGCTCGATGATCTCCGTCACCGGCATCACTTTCTCGATTACGATTGTGGCGTTGACCCTGGCGTCCTCTCAATTTGGTCCGCGGCTGCTCCGAAACTTCATGCGCGACACCGGCAACCAGATCGTGCTGGGCATTTTCCTGGCCACCTTCGTGTATTGCCTGATGGTCCTGCGGCGGGTTCACGGGGCGCACGATCAGATTTTTGTCCCGCACCTTTCGGTGACGGTCGGCGTGGTGCTGGCCTTGGGCAGCCTGGGCGTGCTCATCTACTTCATCCATCATGTGGCTCAATCCATTCAGGCCGAGAACGTCATTGCGGCCGTTGGCCGGGACCTGGACGATGCCATCGAACAGTTCTATCCGGAAACCGTCGGCACGTCTTACAAAGACGATTCAGCGTCCGGATCGCCAAAGCTGCCGCAGAACTTTGAGCGTGAGGCCGTGCCGCTGCGAGCGAACCACACGGGATACATCCAGGCCATTGAAGGGCATGGCTTGATGAAACTGGCGAAGGCCCACAAACTCATCGTGCGGTTGAACTACAAACCGGGCGACTACGTGATCGCCGGCAGCCCGCTCGTCCACCTGTGGCCTTCCAGCCGGGCCGACGAAAAGCTGACCGACGACATCAATGACGTGTTCATCGTCGGCAACCAGCGCACCGGCGAACAGGACGCCGAATTCGCCGCGCATCAACTCGTTGAGATCGCGCTGCGGGCTCTCTCGCCGGGGATCAACGACACCTTCACCGCCATCAACTGCATCGACCGCCTCGGCGCTTCGCTCGCCAAGCTGGCCGAGCGCGTCACCCCGTCAGGCCTTCGGTATGACGAGGAAAACCAACTCCGCCTCGTGACCGACGTGGATACCTTCAAGGGCATCCTCAACGCGGCGTTCGATCAGATTCGGCAGAATGGCCGGACCAACGCCGCGGTGACGATTCGCCTGCTGGAGATCATCCGGGAGATAGCGCTGCACGTGCACCGGCAAACTCACCGCGCCGCACTCCTGCGCCAGGCGGAGATGATCGAGCGCAGCAGCCATGACGCTCTGCCGGAGGAGGAGGATCGCAAGGACGTGCAGGCACGCTACCGGGAAGTAATGAGGACGCTCCAGTCAGGAACAGCGGCTGGCAGCCAACCGCCATGACCGATATGCGCTGGTATTTATCCTCCTCGCGGTCGCCGTTCTGCTGCTGGTTACCGAGTGGATCCCCGCAGTAGAAGGAATCTTTACGTGACAGCTTTCATCCGTCGGCATCCCCCGCCTGCGGTGCGGCAATGCGCCGTCGCGTCGTTGACTGGAATCGAAAACATAATGGACGGCGGCTCCCAGGCCGGAGATGCTCAACGCGCTCATGGCACCCAAGCGCTCACTTCCATCGCGCGCCGACATGGGGGCGTCCTGGTCGTGGCCTGGCTGAACATCTCGGCTCGAACGACGGCTTGAGCGCCGGGATGAGATATTGATACCGATGACGATTCATTGGTCCAAACGCGGTCTGGTCGTCGCGATCCCCGGTGTGGTGGCCGTCGCTGCCGTGGCGCTGTTCGGTTTTCGCGGTTGGTTCTCCAAATGGCCGCCGTCGCCTGAGGTCCTGCTGGGCCACAAAGCCTTCTCCTGGCGAACTCACGAGACCGTGGACTTCTGGATTCACTATGAAGTCAGCTCCTTTGCGGAGAAAGAACTTGGGCTGCTCTCCATGCTGCATGCCGTCGCGATGCCCGGGATGCTTGAGCTGATCGGCGAACCCGCCTACCCGCACAAGATTCACATTTTCGCGGTCGAGAATCACGCGCGCATGAAGCTGCTGATCGGCCATGAGGGCAATGGACAGGCGTTCCCGGAGCACAACACAATTCTCTGCGTCTTTTCCGAAAAGACAAAAGCGGGTGGCGCGCACGAGTTAATGCACGTGATCAGCAATAACCGCTGGGGCAGCGTCCCGTTCCAGGACCGGATCTGGCTGGATGAGGGGCTGGCCTGCTATGCCGAGGACAAGTGCTATCGGGATCACAAGGCATGGGCTCAGGACATGCACGCCTTGAGCAAAGGTCTCCGGGATTCCGGGCGCCTGATTCCTCTGGAGCAACTGACCGCAGGCTTCACGAATTGGGCCTCGGTGTCCACCGAGATCAGCTATCCAGAGGCGGGCAGTTTTGTGAGATTCCTTTACGAGCGTTACGGGCGTGAAAAACTGAAAACACTCTGGCAGGCGCCGCAACCTGACATGCGGCGGGTTTATGGAAAAAGCCTGGCCGAGCTTGAGGCGGAATGGGGCGCCGACCTTGCGCGCGCGGATCGCGGGGCGGACGAATCCAGCAAGGGGACGAGGCGCTGAATGGAATCGATGGCAGAATCAGGCAGAGCACCAATGCACGCTCCGGCACGGCGGCACGATTGGCTGCGGGCGGGAAGGTGGGGTTGCAAAGGGCATTGCGCCGGCGCGCCGTGATGACATGACACCAATTGTCCTTGTCTTTGTCATTCTCGCCATCGCCGTCGTGTTGCTGGTGACGGAATGGATTCCCATGGAGGCCACGGCGCTGCTGGTGCTCGGCGCAGTGGCGTTGACCGGGCTGGTCCAGCCGGCGGCGGCGTTGAGCGGGTTCAGCAGTCCGGCGGTCGTTACCGTCTGGGCGGTATTTATTCTCAGTGGCGCGCTCACGCGCACTGGCGTGGCGAACCGGCTGGGCAGACAAGTTCTGCGATTGGCAGGCACGAGCGAGCCGCGCATGATTGCCGTGCTCATGCTGACCGCGGGCGCCTTGTCAGCCCTGATGAACAACGTCGCTGTCGCCGCGATGATGCTGCCGGTCACGATGGACATCGCGCGTCACACCAAAACGCCGCCGTCGCGATTGCTCATGCCGCTGGCCTATGGGTCGTTGCTGGGCGGATTGACCACGCTCATCGGCACGCCGCCGAACATCCTCGTGAGCGACGCGCTGCGTGACGCGGGCCTGAGACCGTTCCGCATCTTCGATTTCACGCCCCTTGGCGGCGCGGTGTTTCTTGCAGGGACGGCCTTCATGGCGTTGCTGGGCCGGCACCTGTTGCCCAGGCGCGACGTCACGCGGGAAGCTTCGGAACGCGGCGCCCTGGATTTGCGCGAGCAATATCACCTGAAGGAACGCGTCTTTCTCCTGCGCGTTCCGGACGACTCGCCCCTGGCCGGACAATCGCTGGCCCAGGCCCGTTTTGGCGCGACGCTCGGGTTGCAGGTGCTCGGCGTGAAGCGCGGCGGCCAGCAGCAGCTTGCCCCGGCTGGCTCGGAGACGTTGCGGGCCGGCGACACGCTGCTCGTCTCGGGCCGCCTCGAACGACTCGAACAACTCCGCGGATGGCGCGAGTTGAAAGATGTCGGCGAGGCCGGCCTCGAACTGTTGCTCCGGGACTCCCTGGCCGTGGCCCAGGCGCAACTGGCCGACGATTCAGAACTCGTGGGCAAGTCCCTTCTCGAAGTGGAGTTTCGCCAGCGCTTCGGCGTGAACGTGCTCAGCCTGCGCCGCGAGGGCGTGCCGACCGACACGAACCTGGCCAACGAGCCGCTCGCCGCCGGTGACTGGCTGCTGGTCGAAGGCCCGCGCGAGAAGGTCGAGGCGCTGCCGGGCACGGCGGAGTTCGCCGACCTGAAGCCCGTCACCGCCGAAGAGATGCGCGACACGCACCGGCTGCACGAACGGTTGTTCCTCGCGGAGGCGCCCGCCGGTTCGGGGCTGGCGGGCCGGACGCTGGGCGATTGCGCGCTGGCTGATTCGCCGGGCTTGCGGTTGCTCGAAGTGGTGCGGGCTGACGGGTCGCACGCGGACGCCGAACCGGAGACCCCCCTGACCGCCGGCGATCGCGTGCTGGTGCTTGGAAGTGTCAGGGATTTCAAACGTGTGCAGGGCATCGCGGGACTCGCGGTGGAGAGCGAAGTGCAGCCCGACCTGAGCGGCCTGGAAACCGAGCGCGTCGGGCTGATGGAAGTCGTGCTGGCACCGCGCACCGCTTTGGCCGGCAAGCGCGTGGGCGAGCTGCAATTCCGCGACAAATACGGCCTGAGCCTGCTGGCCGTCTGGCGGGGTGGCCGTCCGTATCGCTCGAACCTGCGCGAGATGGAGGTGCAGCCGGGCGACGCGTTGCTGTTCTACGGACCGCGCGAAAGTCTCCGGCGGCTGGGCGGGGAAGGGGACTTCATCGTGCTCACCGCCGCGGCGCAGGAATTGCCCCGGTCGAACAAGGCGAATCTTTCCATGCTCATCATGGGGGCGGTGCTGGTGACAGCGCTGTTCGGGCTGGCGCCGATTTACATCGCCGCCGTGGTGGGCGCGGCCCTCATGGTGGTGACGCGCTGCCTGACGATGGAGGAAGCCTATCGCACCATCGAGTGGAAGGCGGTGTTCCTCATCGCCGGTCTGCTGCCCCTGGGCGTGGCTCTCGATGAAACGGGCGCGGCGAAACTCGTCGCCGAGCGCGTGATGGGCGCGGTGGGCGGCTTCGGGCCGGTGGCGGTGCTGGGAGCGCTGATGGGCGTCACCTTTCTTGCGACGAGCATTGTCCCGACGGCGGCGCTGGTGTTGTTGATGACGCCCATCGTTCTGAGCACGGCGTCGCAGCTTCAACTCTCGCCGCACGCGCTGATGATGGGCGTGGCGATGGCGGCCTCAGCCAGTTTCACCAGTCCCGTGTCGCACCCGGCCAACGTGCTGGTGATGGGGCCGGGGGGGTATCGGTTCAGTGATTATTTGAAAATCGGCGCGCCGCTGAGCTTCGTGGTTTTCATCGTGGTGCTGCTGCTGTTACCGTGGCTGTGGCCGCTGCGCGGCTGAACGATCACGGAGACCAGAATTGTGAATATCTTTCTAACTGAACTGGCCGACGGATGGCCGGACGGCGCACAACTGGCGCGTATTCTCATTCGTCTGACGGCTGCCGCGTTGCTCGGCGCGATCATTGGATTTCAACGCGAGACCATGGGCAAGGCCGCCGGCCTGCGCACCCACATGCTGGTCGCGGCTGGCGCAGCGCTGTTCGTCGTGGCTTGCCTTGAGTCCGGCATGTCTTCGGACGGTTTGTCGCGCGTCATTCAAGGGTTGGCCACGGGCATCGGATTCATCGGGGCCGGAGCCATCCTCAAACTGGCCGAGGAACGTGAAATTACCGGCCTCACGACGGCGGCGAGCATCTGGATGACCGCCGCCGTCGGCGTCGCCGTGGGCCTGGGACGCTGGGGTTCGGCCGTCATCAGTGTGGTCCTGACGTGGGTCATCCTCGCCGTCCTGGGCCGGATGGAATTCTGGATGAAGAAAGGGCGCGAAGGCGAAGGCGGGTCATGAATCCATCGCCCACTGAAATTCTGGCCACGGTGTTCTTCGGACTCGCCGTGTTGCACACCTTCTCGGTCAAGCGGTTCGCGCATTGGGCGCACTTGGCTCCACCTGGCTCCATCAAGGAGAACGTGCTTCACTTCATGGCGGAAACTGAAGTCGTGTTCGGCATGTGGGCGGCGGCGCTCTTCCTTGGCATCGCGGCGATGAAGGGCGCTTTTAAGGACGCGGTGAGTTACATCGAAAGTCTCAACTTCACCGAGCCGAAGTTCGTGCTGGTGGTGATGGTCGTCGCGGCCACGCGTCCGGTGGTGAAGCTGGCCGAGTCGCTGATTCTGCTCGTCTCGCGGCTCATTCCGTTGGCGGAAGGATTGTCGTTTTATCTGGCGGCGCTGGTCCTGGGCCGTTGCTCGGTTCGTTCATTACCGAACCGGCGGCGATGACATTGCTGGCGCTGGTGTTCAAGAAGCGTTATTTCGACCGCGGCATCAGCACGAAGCTCGCTTATGCCACGCTGGGACTGCTGTTCGTGAACGTCTCCATCGGCAGCACGCTCACGCATTTCGCCGCGCCCCCCGTGCTGATGGTTGCGGCCAAGTGGAACTGGGACACTATGTTCATGCTCACCCATTTCGGCTGGCGCGCGGCGGCGAGTTGTCTGGTTTCGGCCATCGCCACGGCCTTCATCTTCCGCAAGGAGCTGTCGGCACTGCCTTCTCATCAGGAAGAGGCAACAAGGATTCCGTGGTGGCTGACGACGATTCACATGGTCACGCTCGGCCTGGTGGTGATGTGCGCGCATCATCCCGACGTATTCTTTGGCGTTCTCGTGCTCTTCCTCGGGGTGGTTGTTGCCACCAAGGAATACCAGGATAACCTCAAACTGCGGGAGGCGTTGCTGGTTGGGTTCTTTCTCGCGGGGTTGGTCACACTCGGGTCGTTGCAGGCTTACTGGCTTAAGCCGCTGATTCAAAGCCTGGGCGGCAGTGCGCTCTTCTTTGGCGCGACCGGCCTGACGGCGCTGACCGACAACGCGGCGTTGACCTACCTTGGCTCGCTCGTCGAAGGAATTTCAGATGAACTCAAATACGCGCTGGTGGCCGGCGCTGTGGCGGG
>Ga0187893_10001614_pt1 | contig 53495 bp, 36 predicted proteins | sample MA1701074metaG_FD_139574 | JGI IMG/M metagenome (GOLD analysis project Ga0187893, IMG submission 139574) | White microbial mat communities from a basaltic lava cave in the Kipuka Kanohina Cave System on the Island of Hawaii, USA - MA170107-4 metaG ... | reverse complement strand
CGACGTCCAGCTTGGGAATCTGGTCTTCGATCATGTCTAACCTATGACGGCATTTCCTCAAACTCGGGATAAACAGCCGAGGCGCCGAGCAATCGCCCGCCAGAGAAACAGCGATGCAACACTGCATGGATGGACACAGTTAGGAGGCAAGGCACGCCCTAAGTTAGCGCCAACAGATTGAATCGGCGACGCCCGGCTGAGCATGGCAAGACAAGGCAAGCCAGCCGGCTAACAGGATTCATATTTACAAGAACTTATCGGATCCCATCTACCACTCCACCCGGAACACGATGATCGTATGCCAGCGCCCGGTCCCAATATCGGAGAAGCTGCCGCGCGTTCCCGTGAAGGTCCCAAAGCTCGACGGGTCAGTCCGGTTAAAGGTCGAGTTGGGGGGATTGAAGTTATGGTACTTGAAGACATTGTTGACGTCGCCGCGAAGAGTAAAGCGCAGCGACTCCCGGATTCTCCAGGTCTTTTGCACCGACGTCTGCGGCCAAACTACGCCTGGAGCTTCGAGCGTATTGCGTCCCAGCGAGCCGATGGTGTACGCGGCCGGATAGGCAAAACCGTTGACGTCGAGATAGCGTTTCTGCGCGGCGAACGGGAATCGGTGTGGTCCGATATCGACATGCGCCAACTTGACCTGGTCGTTCGGCAGGATCTGGTGCGGGCGGCTGCCTACTCCCGGAAGGTACACCGAGGGGCTGCCGGCAAAGCCGACCGTGAACGGGGGGCCGGTCTGGAAGGTCTGGATCCAGACGACTTCCCAGCCGCCGAGAATCGCGTTCTTTACACCGCCGCCGCTCATCCATTTGCGTCCCTTTCCAAACGGCAACTCATAGGTTACCGTGGTGACCCAGCGGTGGTGGATGTCATAGTTGGCGCGCGCTTTCTCGAGCGACCGGTTGTAATACGTGATGCCGCTGGCCGTACCGTCGTCATCGGAGTTGTTGATCGTCTTCGACCAGGTATAGAACGCATTCAGAGTGAAACCTTTGGAGTAGCGCTTCTCGAATCGCAGTGTGCCGGCGTGATAAGTGTTGTGGCCGAAGTTACTGACCAGGTCGACATTGCCGAACTGCGGGTAAGGCCGAAAATTCTGGAACTGCTGCCGGATCTGCTCAGTGCGGGCAGGGTCACTCGGGTAAGGGAAGAAGCTGATAGGCTGGACGTTGGTGTTCCAGGTATTGAGAAGCTTCACGCCCGCCGACCCTTGATAGATCGCCTCCATCAGCCAGGTATTGGTGAACTGCCACTGAACCCCGCCCGACCAGTTCATGACGTAGGGAGAGCGCATATTGGGGTCGTACCAGGTTGCCCCGCGAGATCCGAAGTTGGTTCCAACATAGGGGACGCTGCCATCGCGGTTGGTGGTGTAGGCGATCGCGGGCGGTCCCTGGGAGAGTTTGAACACGGTCCTGGGATCTCCTGGAGGCGCCTGTACGTTTGCGCTGGCCAAGTACTCTTCGAAATTCTGGTTGAGGCCGTTGGTGAGGAGATCCGCTGTGATCACAGTGAAGCTGGTACGGAAGACCATGTTGCGGCGGAAATTCCAGGCAACGCCCAGGCGGGGCTGGAAGTTGTTGAGGTCGCGGCGTGCCAGTAGCCCCGAGGGATGAATAATGGCGCCCAGCCGGCCTGTAATCGGATCCGTGGCCGTGGGATCGAACTGGGATTGCTGCCCATATTTGGTCGAGAAAGGAGACTCATACGACCATCGCAGGCCGAGGTTGAAAGTGACATTCCGGCCCGGACGGAAATCGTCTTGCACGTAGAGGCTATGGCTCCACCAGCGTGGAAGCCAAGTGGCCTGATTGCGGGTGAACTGAGCGCTCGCGACATTGCCAAGCAGGAAACTCGCGAACGTGTTGCCGGTATTCGGAGTAAAGGGCAAATCCGTGCCGCCCATGTTATAGATGCCCGCAGGCAGGGCTTCCACCAACGCGTTATAGCGCGTACGCAGCAGTTCGTAGCCGCCCTTTATTGTGTGGCGTCCGGCGACCTTGGTCAGGTTTTCCTGGAAGGTGAAGTCTTCGGCCACATTCTCGTACCGGCCGCCAGGATTACCATTGAATCCGGTAATAATGCGCGGGAACGTGGATGAATCCGTGTTGGGGATGCCGAGCTTTTGCGCCCAACCCTGGCCGAAACTGATAGGCTCCTTCGTTTCGTGACGGCGGTTATGACCGAGGCGCATCTCGTTGATGAGAGTTGGCGAGATGGTGTAGGTGTCGGAGACCACGATGTTGGTGAAGTCGTTCGGAATGACCAGGACCGGATCGTAAAGCTCCCAGGCGATGTCGGTGGAATAGCGGCCCGGAGCGCGGTTGCGCATGCGCGAGAAGCGAGCAAAGATTCTGTGATTGGTGTTGAACTGGTGATCCACCTTGGTATCGAAGCGGGTGAAGTAGTAGCGGCCCTTAGTGGGCATGACGAGGTCTTGCGTCACGCCGGATGGGGTCACAACACCCGGCCGGTTGGAGGGAGTCCACGGGTTGTTTGAAATCAGGTTCCTGGAAACCGCATCGAAACGCGCAACGGGGACCTGGTTTCCGGGAAACGGATCGCGCAGCCAGCGGCCGGTGGCGTCCTGGCGCGTGGTCTCGGGATCGTAGATGGGAAATCCTCGCCCGCCGAAGCTGAAATTGCCGGCGTACATTTCGGGCGTTGGCACATTGGTGATGGCGGTTTCCGACACCTTTTCATGGTGCCGTTGGAAGCCGAAAAACCAGAACGTCCGGTCCTTGCCGTTATAGATTTTCGGAATGATGATGGGGCCGCCCGCCGTGGCAGACATCTCGTGATAGCCCCAAGGATTGCACGGCAGGCCAACGTCGCAGCGTTTCAACTGATCGAAGTACTGGCGGTGGACAATCTTGCCGTTGACGTAGCGATCTTCGAGCGATCCGTGGAATGAATTGGTTCCGCTTTTGTAGACAGCCGCGAGAACGCCACCGGCCGAGTGGCCGAATTCGGCGGGCAGGCCGGTGGTCCACATCTTGAACTCCTGGATCATATCGAGGGTGCCGGTCAAGATCCTTTGGTCGTCGTTGACGGCGCCTCGGACCGGTTCCTTGCCGCTCACGCCGTCCAGCGTCATGCCCAGCGCCCGCTCGCGTTGCCCATTGCCGTGCAGCCCGTTGATGACGTTGAGGCCAGGCATATACAGAGTCATACGCTTGATACCCTTTTGCATGACGGGAAGCTTGACGACGGTCTCGCCTTCCATCACGTGCCCGGCCGCGGAGGTCTCGGTTTCGAGCAGAGGAGTAGTTGCATTGACGTTGACGCTTTCGGTGACATTGCCGACTTCCATCTGCACGTTGATGCGCGGCGATTCGTTGATGCGCAGCTCAATGCCATCGCGATGGTACGCCTTGAACCCGGCCACCTCAATCGTGAGACGATACATGCCCGGAATGAGATAAGGAACATAATAGGCGCCTTCGGCGTTGGTGGCGCTGGTGGACGTGAACTGGGTACCCGTATTCACCACGGTGATTTTGGCGCCGGCGATGGCCGCTCCGGAAGAATCGGTAACGTTGCCGATCAGGGTGGCGGATCCGGTTCCCTGTGCAAAGGCGCACGCGGCCGCGAGTAGTAACGCTATAGCAGGGCAATACAACATGATCGAAAAAGACTCCCTTCTGGGTGAGCATCTTATTTCTTATGGCGCGCCAAGTCAATGCCTGTTCATAGCCGGAACAGTCCCCCCTGTTCATAGCCAGCAGCATTCGGCGCGCGCTGGGCCTGCTGTAGAATGAAGAAACGCCGGTGTTCTCGCTGTTCAGCAAACCGTTGCCCGTTGGATCACAGGCTCCCTCCTTCATTCTTCCCGATGAGGAAGGTACGGTCTTCGTGCTGAATTTGAACCGCAACAAGAACGTGATTCTGGTTTTCTATCCGATTGACAACACGCCTACGTGTACCAGGCAGCTCTGCGAAATGCGCGATGCCTGGCAGCAGATCCGGAACAAGGGCGGTTTCGTCGTTGGCGTCAATCCCGGCAGCGCGGAAAGCCACAGAGGCTTCAAGAACAAGCATCAATTCCCGTTTCCGCTGCTGGTCGACAATGGCAAGCGGGTGGCCAGGATATACAAGAGCGGTGGGTTCGTCGTGAATCGCACAGTCTACGTCGTTGGTAGGGACGGCAGAATCCTGTACGCCCGGCGCGGCAAGCCCGATGTCGATGATATCCTGGCCGCCATACCTGCTTCGTTCAGCCAGGGTGTAACCGCTTGACTCCCGCCCATCGCCATGACACAGTGAACTTAATCTCATTTCAGTAAGGAGACCTCTCTCGTGAAGAAACTTTTGACTCTGGGACTGATGTTGGCCGCCGCCATCTGGGCCGCTGGCCTCTCTTCGTCTTTGCAACCCGGCAAGGCGCAACTGAAATCGGCTGGTCCGCTGGCATTCGGACCGGAAGGAATCCTGTTCGTCGGCGATCCGATGGGTGCGCAAGTGGTTGCGCTCGACACCGCCGACACCAAACCAGGCAAGGCATCTGGCGAGATCCCCGGACTGCAGGAGAAGGTAGCTAACCTGCTGGGCACGGCGGCTGACCAAATCCTTGTCAACGATATGGCGATCAATCCAATCTCCAAACGCGTCTATCTTTCCGTATCCCGCGGCCGCGGCCCCGATGCCGCCGCCGTCATCGTGCGGATCAAGGCTGACGGCAAACTAGAAGAACTGAACCTCGACAACATCCGACACGCAACTAGTTCTCTTCCCAATGCACCGGCCGCAGACGCCAAGGACCGTCGTGGCAGCCCGATTCGCACCGAAGCGATTACCGACCTGGCGTTCGTCGACGGCCGTGTCATCGTCGCCGGGCTCTCGAACGAAGAATTCGCCTCCAACCTGCGCTCGATTCCGTTCCCGTTCGCCAGCGGAATCACCACCACCAGCATTGAAATCTATCACGGCCAGCATGGCCGGTTCGAAACCAACGCGCCGGTGCGCACCTTCACAGCCTACAAGATCAAGAATGAGCCACACCTGCTGGCGGCCTACACCTGCACCCCGCTGGTGAAGTTGCCGATGTCCGATCTTCAACCCGGAAAGAAAGTAATGGGCACGACCATCGCCGAGCTCGGGAACCGCAACCGGCCGCTCGATATGATCGTCTACAAGAAGGGTGGCTCCGACTGGATCCTCATGAACAACAGCAGCCGCGGCGTGATGAAGCTCCCGGCTGAGAAGCTGGAGACCTATCCGGCCATAAAGGAGCAAACTGAGATCAAGGGCGTGCCTTATGAAACCCTGGCTCAACTGAAGGGCGTCGAGCAACTCGACAAGGTTGATGACTCCAACGCGCTGATGCTGGTCCGCACCGAAGGCGGCGGCCTGGATCTGAAGGCGTTGGCGCTTCCGTAAGGAATGATTCTTAAACCGCTGAGCATCTGGGCGGGCCTTTTTGCCTTGGTCGCGTTCGGCCAAAAACCGGTCACGATCCGCATGGCGGGAGACCCGCCCGTTTTCTATGTCGAGAGCTCCTCGATTCTGCCGCGGCTCGCCTCACCAAATCTCGAAGCAGCGTTTCAGGTTCGGGTTGACAAGCCGGATGCTCCTCCTATTGCCGGGACGCACGCAATGGAGAGCGGCGTGCTTGTGTTTCGTCCGAAGTACGCAATCGAGCCGGGCATCACCTATCGGGCCACCTATCAGTTGGCCTCCGAAAAAGCTTTCGCCACCTTCAAGCATGAAAGGCCCAAACCTCCACGGACCACTTTCGTCGAACGAGTGTTTCCGTCCGTATCCGTGGTGCCGGACAATCTGCTCAAGTTGTACGTGCACTTCTCTGGCGCTATGAGCAGGGGCGAAGCAGTGAAACGGGTCAAGCTCATCGAGGACGGCGGCGGAGAGGTAAAGCTTCCGTTCCTCGAGCTCGATGAGGAGTTGTGGGATCGCGACTTCAAGCGGCTGACCGTGCTGTTCGATCCGGGCCGCATCAAACGCGGGTTGGTTCCCAATCAGGAAGTGGGCCCCGCGCTTAAACCGGGGAAATCCTACAAGCTAGTGGTTGACTCGGATTGGAAGGACGCTGCTGGGGTCGAGTTGAAGTCCCGCTTCGAGAAGAGTTTCCAGGTTACGGAAGCCGACCGCATTCCCATCGATCCCGCGAAATGGAAGGTCATTTCGCCCGGGCCAGGCACTTCGCAACCTCTTATCCTCGACTTTCCCGAGCCGCTCGATGCTGCTCTCCTGCTGCGCTTTCTCGATGTCAACGATCTGAAGGGTGAACCGGTTAGCGGCAAGATCACGCTGGACCGGAACGAGTCGCGTTGGATCTTCACGCCCGAAAGGAACTGGGTAGCTGGTAAGTACTCGATCGAGATCCTGAAGGATCTGGAGGACCTCGCCGGCAATAAAGTTGGCCGCCCGTTTGATGTGGACCGCTTCGAGCAGGTACAAACGGGACCCGTAAGCGAAACTTACTCTCTGTCGTTTACCGTGGGAACTCCAGCAGCGCCAGCAACGCCCACGCCGAAGTAGAAATGTGCTGCGCGTAGCTGCCGCCGCCGGCGGGACGCGTAGTGCCCGGCCATCCGCCGGGTTCGAGTTGCGAGCTGAGCAAGTAATGGCGGCCGCGCTTTGCAGCCTGCACGCACTGTTCACAGTTCCGTTGACCGGTCAGTGCAATCAGCGCAACCGCCGTATCGAATGGCTCGGCGTTCCAGCTTCCATTCGCTGTCTGCTGCTGGATCAGCCGGGCCACGTCCTCCTTCCGGCCGAGCGCCCAAACGAGCGCTGCCAGATCCAAAACGTGCTTCGGCTGCGTCGATTTCATCCAGGCATCTGCCCGTTCAATAGCAAGTTGATACCTCTGGTGATCCACGTCTTTCAAAAAGCTTCTCGCGAGCCACGTCCCCAGGACGGGGCCGTAGGTCACCGCCGACCCCGGCGCCAGCTCCTCGTCGACTTTCCAGTGCCCGTCCGTGGATTGATCGCCGGCAATCAACTCCGCCGCTCGTGCACTTGCTTCGGACGAGTCGACCATCCGGGCTGTTCGGGCGGCTTGCATCGCAGCGGCGAATTGCACGCGAGCCAGTGGTTTCGGATCCCACGAATCCGGCTTGGTAAGCCACCCGATCGTTTCGCGGAGGGGTTCTTGCGGAACGGGAACTCCCCTCTGGTGGGCCACCAGCAGAGCACGGGCCCCATCACCGTTGTTGTGACAGGAGAAGCAGCCGTTTCCGCCGCGCCAACTCTGCACCTCCGCTGTCAGATACTCGATCGCGCGGGACTCCTGCGCCATCATGGGAAGCACGCCTATGAGGATGTACCGGTACAATCGAAGCAATGTCATCGTCCTCGGCGTCATCTTCGGCCACAGGAACGGGTACCGCGCGCTACGCGGAACGGTTTCCAGGCCATCATCCTCATTTCTACCGCATCGAGCAAGGGCTAACGCTTTCGTCGCTCGGCATCGGCTCCTACCTCGGCAATATCGATGATGCCACGGACGCGGGCTACGTGGAAGCCGTTAATGCCGCTGTACGGGGCGGGATCAACGTCATTGACACATCGCTCAACTACCGCCACCAAAGTTCGGAGCGGAACATCGGAGAGGCGCTCGCCTCTTCCCCTCGCGAGGAAGTTGTCGTTTGTACCAAGGCGGGATTCCTCGTTCCTGGTGCGGTTCCGGCGAATCGGCTGAATCCATCGGACATCGTGGGGAACATCCACTCGATGGCTCCTGCCTTTCTTCTCGACCAATTGAATCGTAGTCTTGCCAATCTACGGCTTTCCACTCTTGACGTGTTCTATCTCCACAATCCGGAGACGCAGCTCCAGTTCATCAGCCAGGATGAGTTCGAACGTCGGATTCGAGCCGCCTTTGAAACGCTGGAGCAACAAGTGTCCCAAGGGACTATCCGGTTCTATGGGACAGCCACCTGGAATGGCTATCGCACCAAGGAGCCTGGCGCGGGACTCTCCCTGGTGCGGCTGGAGCGGATCGCCCGCGAGGTTGGAGGCAAGAGTCATCACTTCCGTTTTATCCAATTACCTCTAAACCTTGCGATGGTGGAAGGCGCCGCCAGCCCACGCGAGGATCTGGGAGGACCAGTCGTCCCCACTGTCACCGCCGCGCAGGTCCTGGGAATCACGGCTATTGCAAGCGCCACGCTGCTGCAGACGAAATTGCTCTTCGGCTTGCCTCGAGAAGTCGCAGACCGCCTCCCGGGCGCTCAAACAAACGCTCAGCGCGCGATTCAATTTACGCGGTCCATCCCCGGAATCGCCGTTGCGCTCGTCGGAATGGCGAATCCGGAACACGTCGAGGAAAACCTCGGGGTTGCCTCCCTGCCGCGCGCGGATCTATCGACATGGTTCGGCCAGGCGTAGCTTTCTCGTGTCAGGGCGATCCCGCGGCGCTGCCCGAGGGGCCAGCCGTGTATGTCATCTGGTCGTCGGGTGGCACTCCACACCTGGGACGCACTAATGTGCTGCGGCGCAGGATCCAACGCCTGTTTACAAGATGGCGGCTGGCGGAAACCGCGGAGCGCGTCGAGTACTGGCCCGTCGCGTCCAGGCTGGAACAGTGGCTGGTTTCTTATTGGCTTGGCCGAAAGCTTTTTCCGGATGACTACGAGCGCGTGCTGCGTCTCCCCAAGCCACCGTATGTCCGCCTGATCCTTCAGAACGATTTTGCGCGCACGCAGATTACGACCCGCCTCGCAGGTCAGCATTCAGTCTTCTTCGGACCTTTTCCTACACGGGCCGTGGCCGATCAGTTCGAATCGCAGTTCCTCGATCTCTTTCAGTTGCGTCGCTGCCAGGAAGATCTCGTGCCTTCGCCCGATCATCCGGGCTGCATCTATGGCGAGATGCGCATGTGCCTCCGGCCCTGCCAGATGGCTGTGACGCGCGAGGAGTACGCGAGTGAGGTCGCGCGCGTGCAGGAATTTCTCGTCACGCGCGGCGAAAAAATGATCGAGTCGGCTGCCGCTGCCCGCGAACGCTCGAGCGAAGAACTAGACTTCGAGGAAGCCGCGCGGCAGCACGCACGGCTGGAGAAGATCGTCCAGATTTCCCGTATCCCAGGCGACCTGGCCGGAGACATTTCGCAACTGCACGGGTTGGCCGTGACCCGTAGCACGGAACCCGATTCGGTTCGGTTGTGGTTCCTGATCGAGGGTTGCTGGCTTGCGCCCCGTGATTTTTCCGTCGCTCCGGCCGCCGCGGGGAAGCCCGTTTCCATGGATGCCCGTTTGCGCACACTCGTGTCCGAGTTGGAAAACGCGCGTGCTTCCCTCGCTCTGCGTCAGGATCATCTCGCGCTGCTGGTGAAATGGTACTTTTCAAGCTGGCGCGATGGAGAATGGCTCAGCTTTGAAAGCAGGGACACCGTCCCATACCGGAAGCTGGTCAATGCGATCAACCGTGTGGCACACCCAGCGCCCTAATCGTGGCGCGCGAGCGGTTGTGTGCCGAGCATGTTCGGCAGCTTGAAGGTGAAAGTCCTTTACCCAACCTGATGGAGGTGAAGGGTTAGCGAAACGCAAGGGCGTTCCGGCGACGGAGGGTCTGAAGGAAGCGTGGAGCAAATTCGAGGAACTCCACCGCCCGGGATTGTCGATCTCGTTCAAAGTCGCCGCGAGGATTGCCTCTGGCTTCCAGCCGGACGCCAATTGGATCCATATCGTATTCTCCAAGCACAATTGAGCGTACCCGAGCGTCTTATGCTTTACTGGAAGCTTAGCGTCTGTCCTGCGTCCGCTGTAGCACGTTCGAAGGAGTGCATTCTTGTGGGCCTGATCTTTCTTTTTCTCGTGGCACTAAGTCCAGCGTGGAATCGACCGGCTTGGGGACAGACCACGGGTGGTGTTACCGGAGGTTTGGGTGGGCCTTCCATCCTCAGCCGCGGTGGGACTCCTGTTGGGCGAAGCGGCGGCAGGCCGATCCGTTTCCGGGGATTCTTGAGCGCGGCAGCTTTCTACAGTGACGGGCTGACGCCGCCAGCAACCGACGTCCGAGGGAACGATATCAAGCAGGAGAGCTACGGATACAATTTCGGATATGGAGTGTATGGCACCCGCCCAGGACGCCGGAGCGAAATATCCTTGAGCTATACGGGGTCGTATCACGTTTCTACCGTCAACTCCCGTTATAGCGGTCTGAACCAATCGCTTTCGTTGAACTACGGTCATCAGGTGAGCCGCCGGGTTCAGTTTTTTGCGGGAACCCGCGGCTCGGCGCAGAATACCAGTCTGGCTAATTTCAGCACGCCGCTTGTGACTGACATCGCGCCGGAACAAAGCCCCACGCAATTTGAGCTCTTTGACAATCAGTACTACACCCTGTCCGGCATCGCCGGTTTGGCTTACCAGAAGAGCGCGCGTTGGACGTTTACGTTCGCTGGCGGAGCTGCTACCACTCAGCGTCATTCCACCGCGCTGGCAAGCGGAACCGGCTATTTTTCCAATGCAGATGCAACCTACGCGCTAAGCCGGAGGACGCGGGTAGGAGCCACGTTTGGTTACAACAAGATCCTCTACCGGCGATCCTTTGGAGAGTCAGACGTGATGTCATTAGGAGGCCACTGGTCACGGGTCCTCTCCCCGCGCTGGAACGCCGCTTTGGGGGCCGGCATCTACCGATCAGAATCGACACGATTACGGAGAGTGGCCGTCGATCCGTTGGTTGCCGCGCTCCTTGGCCAGCGGACGACTCTGGAAGTGTTTCATGGGATCAATCTCGGACTCCAGGCATCCGCCATGCTCCAGGGCCACTACAACAGATCCTCCATCAGCTTCGTTCTAGCTCGCGGTGTGGGCGCGGGGAATAGTCTGTTGCTTACGGCGCAGCGGGACATCGCGTCGACGAGCTACAGCTACGCGGCCACCCGGAATCTGAGCTTCACCGCCAGTGCGAGTTATGCCAAGGCCAGAGCCCTGCTCATCTCATATCAGGATTTGGGCAGTTATGAAACCTATGGCGGCGGTGTTGGAATGAGCTACCGCCTGTTCGGCCCGGTGCATTTTACTTCGTCTGGACATGTCCGTCACTATAACCAAAGAGGAACTTCCATCGTTCGCGACCGATATTATGTGCGCATAGGGTTGACGTTCAGTCCTGGCGAATTGCCCTTATTATTTTGGTAGTGCGATCCGGCTACGGAAACAATCGCACCAGGTCTGGGCCCCGCCACCGCGTCAGAGTTACGGCAGATGTTGCCATAGCTTCTGGGCGCTATGGAAACGGCGGTTCGTGGGACTGAAGTTCGGGATGTCTTTGCGGCCCACGAGATTGACCTCGTAGCGCGACCCGTTGTTCACGGCGAAGTTTCTGAGCCTGCTTGCCGGCATAGGTGTGAAGTCCGTCAAAATACCGCCGCGATCGCCAAATCTGAATGCGCACGCCGAGAGATTCGTGCGGACGATCAAGGAATCCTGCCGGGAGCGGATGATCCTGTTTGGAGGGGAGTCGTTGCGGACAGCCATTCAAAACTTCGTTGCTCATGACCCTACCGAGCGTAGTCACCAGGGCTTGTCCAACCGGCTCATCAAGCCAGAGGTGGGCCATCTTGGAAACCAAGGCGTGGTCCAGCGGCGCCAGCGCCTGGGCGGCATGCTGAACTACTACTACCGCACCGCGCGGATTCGGTAACACTTTTCGCCGGAGTCAAAAGCGATGACGGCCCATGGTGGAGACACTCCAACTGCCGCATCCGATCATTTCGTAACCAAACGTCCAGACTGCATTCCGCCCGGCCGATGGCTTGGCCCGCAGTCCTGGCTCAAGCCTGCGATTGGCCGAGACAGGGGGGTAAAGATTCCTTTTTCGGACCTTACGGGAGGTCAGAGTCCTCTACAGAAAGCGTGCCCTTTTTCGAGGGCATTGATGGCCGAAGTGTCCTTGAGAGCTTGGAGCGCAGTGATAAGGTTGACCGTTGCTTCTTCGAGGCACGGGTTCTGGTCGAGGGCGCGACGCCACATGGGTATAGCTTCATTCAGTTGACCGCGCGCAGCGACGATTCCCGCGAGGTTGACGAGCGCCACGAGATTGTTCGCATCTCGCTTGAGCACGGTACGATAAAGCGTTTCCGCGCGCGCGAGCTGGGAGCTGCGCTGGTAGAGATCGGCGAGTCGCAAGTCGACGGCCGGGTCGCTGGGAGCCGCTTCGAGAAGACGCAGGGCCTCGTCGCGCTGGCGATGGTCGCCGGTGCGGAGAAAGACTTCGGCGTAGGCGAGGCCCAACTCGCGGTGACCCGAGTCGGCGGCGGAGAATCCCACAAGACGCCAGGGAAAGGGCTGCTCGAAGGCGATGCGCACGGCTCGGCGCGGAATGCTGTGATCCGTAAGAACGCCGTGACCACCGTCGACGACGCGACTCTTCGGCATGTGGCAAGAGATGCAGCCGTCGCCGCGCTTGCAGTTGCCGGACTCATGGCAGCCCAGGCATTTGGCGCGGTACCAGGACATGCGCTGGTCGGGCGCGGGCACGGTGTGCGGGTCGTGGCACGAGCCACACCAGAGGCGGTCGCCGCTTGAGATCTTGCAGCGGCTACCGTACATTTTCTCGACGTGGCTAGTGGCCTTGAGCGTGGCGCGCCGGTCGCCGTAGACGAAGTACGCGACGTAATCCGAAAGAGCATTCCCGGGACGGAAGTCGGGAAGCTTGCGTCCTGCTTTCTCGATGCGTGTTTCGCCGGAGAGATGACATTGAGCGCAAATGGCGTCCCGTTGCGAGGGAGCGAGTTTTGAGGGGTGGATGATGCGCCCCCGGCTTTGTCCGTGTTCCGCGCCGGGGCCGTGACACCGCTCGCAGGAAATCCCGGATTGGGCGAATGGCGGATTGCGATAGCGGTTCTGCGTCCCGTCAATGTGGGCTGGCTGGCTGGCGTGGCAATAGAGACAGGAGGACTCGATAGGACGGCTCCAACGAGAGACTCGGTCCCCTTCAAAGCCAGGCGAGACGTCCCAGCGCCCGGTTTGCGAGTACCAGGTGATCGGCGCCTGGAAGAGAAAGTTGTCGCGAGAATAAAGAAAACTGCGCCCGGCCGCGCCGGATCCGATGAAATAGTCGAATCGGCGGACATCGCGCCGGCCGGATTTTTCAAGTGTGACAATGCCGGCGGCCTCGATGTGATACGTGACGCCGGATGCTGCATGGCTGAAGGCACCGGTCGGGATGCTTGCTGGGATGCGGCCGCTGGATTGGGCCATTGGGGTCACGCTGTATGCCCGGAAGATTTGAGCATGACATGGAGCGCAGGCGGCATTGCCAAGGAGAAGGGCCTGTGCGAGCAGCATCATCGGCGCAGGGTGGCTGGGGAGGACTGGAATTTTTTCAAGTGCGCCGCGGCCTGGTCCTTCTTGCCAAGTTTGGAATACGCTCGGGACAGAAGAAAGTGAATCTGGCGGTCAGTGGTACCGAGGCCTTTTGCGGTGAGCGCCTTTGCGCCGAGCACGACGGCTTCGGCATAGTCGCCGCGCTCGAATTCGATCCGGCCTAGTTCGTAGTGGCCGTCACGCGAGTTGGGATCGAGCTCGACGACGCGCGCGAATTGACTGACCGCTTCATCTTGCCGGCCAAGGGTGAAGAGCAGACGACCGTAGGCGGTGTGCGTTTCGGGCGAGGGTTTTCCGCGCTGCGTCTCGATTTCGATTGTCTGTTCGTAGAGACCGATGGCTTTGTCCGGCTGCGCGAGGCCTTCGTACGACATAGCCAGGTAGAGCGCAGATCGCGAGTCCGGCGGATCGAGCTTGCGCGCACGGTCTAATGGTGCAAGCGCCTTCATGAAATCGTTATCGACGTAGTAGAAAAAGCCGAGCATGAACTGCGCGTAAGCGGAGTCGGGCGCGAGACGCGAGGCGCGCTCGAAGGCAAGGCGCGCGACATCGAAACGGTTGAACGCCATCGCGAGCCTACCCTTGAGTGTTAGGGCAGGAACATAGCCGGGATCGACAGCGAGCGCGGCATCGAGTGCCTGGTTTGATTCATCGAACTTCTGCTGATCGAACAGAGCACTCGCGCGCCGGTAGTGCTCAGCGGCTGACGTGGCGAGCAGGAGCAAGAAGGCAAGTCTCATTCGAGCTTGCCTCCGGGCCTGAACGAATAGTAGCGTCCCGCGGCGACGTTCTCAAATCGATCGGTGCGGGAGAGCGGCGCAGGCCAGCGGACTTCGAGCCAGTCGAGTTTCGAGGCTTTACCCAGGCCGATCAACTCGCGCGGGTCGTGGGCTGAGAGATAACTGCCGCCGGAGGTCTTCAGTCGAGAGCGTCGATTGCGCCGGGCCGACCAGGTGATGCGTGCGCCGGTGGCGGGTCCTTTCAGATCGAGACCCATCCAGTAGTTTGCAGCACCGCGATTTCTCAGCACAACAGGAGACTCGCCGTTATTAGCGATGACGATGTCGGGCAAACCGTCGTTGTCGAGATCACCAACAGCGAGCCCTCGGGCAGGATAGTCTTTCGCGACGACCTCCCGCGTCACAAACCTGCCGCCGGTGTTCTCAAACAGCAGCACTGGCTCACGATGCTTGAGTGTGGACGAAATCTCTTCGATGCGGTCGTCGGGATGGCCGTTGGCCACGATGAGGTCGAGATCGCTGTCGTGGTCGAAGTCAAAGAATTTCGCACCCCAGCCGCTGTACATTTGTGTTGCGGTCCCGATGCCGGTCGGACCGGCTTCATCGGAAAATGTGAGGTCTCCGCGATTCCGGTATATGGAGAAACGCTCGCGGTTGAAGTTCGCGACAAACAGATCCTCGCGGCCGTCGCCGTCGTAATCAGCCGCATCTACGCCCATACCCGACCGCGCGGCTCCGTCGGCGCTGTAGGCGACGCCGGCGTCAAAGCCGATCTCAGTGAAGGTGCGTCCTTGGTTGAGAAATAGAAAATTTGGGACCGAATCATTGGCGACGAAGAGATCGAGGCGATCGTCTCCGTTGATGTCGGTGGCGACTGCGCCGAAGACCTTGCCCATGTGGCGTCCGATGCCGGACTGCTCGCTCACGTCGGTGAATGTGCCGTCGCCGTTGTTGCGGTAGAGGCGGCTCGGCCAGGGATCGTAACTGAGCGGATAGCAATAGTGGGGGATTCCGTTGTATTGGCAGCCGCGTTCAAGCGACTTATTGTATTTGACGAAATGGCCGACGAAGACGTCGTCCGTTCCATTGCGATCGTAGTCGAACCAGATGGCGACGGTGTGTAGGCCTGGCGCATCGAGGCCGGCCTGTTTAGTCACGTCGGTAAATGTGCCGTCCCGATTGTTGCGGTAAAGGACGTTGACACCGTAGTTGGTGACGAAGAGGTCGGTCCAGCCATCGCGGTTGTAGTCACAGGTTGAAACGCCAATCCCGAAGTCGCGACCGATCACTCCGGCCTTGAGAGTGACGTCGGTGAATGTGCCGTTGCCGTTATTTCGGTAGAGCGCGTTGCGTAAAGGACGCAAGGGCTTGAAGAAATCGGATGGGCCGCTGTTAGTGAAGTACAGGTCCATGTGACCGTCGTTGTCGAAGTCGAGGATAGCCACTCCCGGGCCCATCGACTCGGGCAGGTAACGGCGGGCGGAGAGGGCGTTATCGTGGACGAAGTCGATTCCGGTGCGGGAGGAAAGGAGCGGGTCGAAAATAAATGAATGGGCGAACAGCGCGACGGCAACCGTGAGGATCAGGAGCGCTGGCACAGTCTTCATTCTCGCTCGCCGGAGAAACTGCTGAAGGCCTTGCGCAGCTCCGGTTAGAATTCGAAGCGCATGACGAGTTGGCCTGAGCGCGGCGGCAGGAATACTGATCCGGAATTGATCCGGCCGAACCCTGCGGTCGGCACGCCGTTTGCGTTCACCTGCTGGGTGGATAAGGCGTTTCCGAAGTCCGGATTGTTCAGGTACGTGCGGTTGAAGATATTGAAAAACTCAGCGCGAACCTGGACGTTCATCCGTTCGCGCACGCGGACCACTTTGCCCATGCTGAGCTGCTCGTCGTAGCGGCGCTGGAAGCGGTAATCGCCGTAATAGGCTGGCGAGAAGCCCCACTGTCCAGGCAGCGGATCTGACCAGGCTTTCGGATTCAGGACGAAATCCTTGTTCGGGTCGATACAGTGGCAGTTGAGATCCTTGAGGAAGAGCGGCTCGCCAGAGACGCGGTTGGCGAACGTTCCACGGAATAGCAGGGAGGCGAGGTTGTTATTTGCGGACGGAACGCGGATAGGCGTTCCGCTGCCGTAGCGAAGAATCCCACCGATCGTCCAGCCGGAAAGCAGCTCGCGGGTGAGGCGGTTGCGGTTTGCGATGCCGTACGGAGCCAGGACGTAATTAAAGCCGGCGACAAAGACATGGGGCTGATCGGTTCGCGAATAAGTTTTTTGATTACGCCGGTTAAACACATCGTTCACAGGCACGACTTCGCCCCCCTGATCTTCGACCGTGGTCAGATTCTTCGACCAGGTGTAGGCAGCGGTGAAATCGAGGCCGCGCGAGTATCGCTTAGTGACTTTAATCTGGAGCGAATCGTACCAGTTGTTGCCGAGCGGCGCCCACAGAACGCCGAGATTGCCGAACTGCGGGAAGGGGCGGAGCGTTTGAGCGACAGTCGATCCGCCGGGGTAGCCAGCATAGGGGAGGCGGAAGCCACGGGCCTGCGCCTGCGGAGAATCGATGCGGGATGTGAGCAGGGTTCGGTCGTTGGCATTGTTGATGTCGAGGCCTCCCTGCCGGATACGATCAGGAGTCACCGCGTTCAGGTCGATGAGGCCGTTCCCCTGGAACCATGCGCCCCGATTGCCAACGTAGGCGGCTTCGGCGACAAGGTCCTTGGTGATCTCGCGCTGCACGCCGATGCTCCACTGGTTGACGCGCGGCGGCCGACCACTATTCCGATCGACGAGTGCGGGCGGCGTGTTGATCTGCCCAGGCGAAGGCCGGATGCCGGGATCGTACGTGGCGACGTAGAGGTTGCCGAGGTTGTAGTTCAGTCCGTTGCGCAACACGATCGCCGGATCGCCGAAGGAGGGACTGCTGAAACCAATCGAATTGAAGCCCATGCCGAGCGAGTTGCCGCCGCCAATGTAGTTAAAATTCGGCGAGCTGCCGTACGTCATTCCCCACCCAGCGCGTAGCACAGTTTTGGAGTCGAACTGATAGGCAGCGCCGAGACGCGGACCGAAAGCGTAGGGATAGGCATCCGCGAAGCGGCAGTTACAGCGCCCTGGGCCGTCGCCTTCGTAGAGCGTACCGCCAAGTAGCCCGCCTGCCGCGGGATTACGGACATCGGGTGCGAACATACTCGTTCGGTATCGAAGCTCATGGGGAGGCGGCTCGATATCGTAGCGAACACCGTAGTCCAATGTCAGCTTGCGGGTGATCTTCCAGGTGTCCTGGGCAAAGAATGCCCAAGCCGTTTTGCGATATTGCGGATCCTGTGGATTTCCGATGGTCGCGTTATTCGCCAAGCCGAGCAGGAAGCTGGCATACGGGTGTCCGATGCTACCGCCCTGTAGATTCTGACCCTGCGTGGCGGGCAGTCCGGTTTCCGCTGCGGAGAAGCCGTAGTTACCCGAAGCGTTATTGGTGTTGCGGTTGGTGAAGTTGTCGAATCTGTACTCTGCACCGAATTTGTACGTGTGATTGCTGCGGGTAACGATGATGCTCACGTTGGTAGTGATCTTGTCCTGAAGATAAAGGTTGCGATTCGTCGGACCGAGCCCGAAGCCGAGACCGCCAAAACCGGAGCCGAGGCCAGTCATGCGCGGAAAGCCTTTTTCGACCGCGCCGCGCAGGTTCAACTCCTGAATGGAATCGTAGGCGAGGATGTTGGGTGGAGCCGTGTCGGGATTATGGTAACGCTGATAGCCTGCGCCAAGGTGGAGCAACACCGTCGGCCGGAGCGAGTGATCGTAGTTGATGCGCTCGGTGTGGCTGCGGATGAACTGATCCCGGCGCTGTGAAATCGGGTCAGGTAGCCCGTCCTGGCCGTTGTCCTTGTCAGTTCGCATGCGAGACCAGTAAAACGAAAGTTTTCCCGCACTGCTGAAGCTGTGGTCGAGCTTGATGCTGGGGATGTCCTGGATTTTGCGGAAATCATAGATCTGCTCGAAATTGTTTATCAGGCCGGCGTTAATCGCGCTCGGGATCATCGACTGGATCTTCGCGGCGATCGGATCGAAGCGGTTTTGGGGAATGATGTTGCCAGCGAAGGGATCACGCATGACGCGCCCGTCGACGGTGCGGCTTGTGAGGGGATCATAGATGGTGTTCTCGATGATCGACCGACCCTCGGGATCGGTTCCAAGCACACGAGCGGTGCGCGCGGCGCTGAAGTCGCCGCGGCGGAACGCCTCGGTCGGAACGGTGCCCAAGGTGCCGGAGCGCCCTTCGCGATTGCGGTACATCTCGTAGTTGAAGAAAAAGAACGTTCGCTCGCGGCCATTGTAGATCTTGGGCACGACAATGGGCCCGCCGATGCTGGCACCGAAGTCATGGCGCCGGGCGCGGGGACGCACGAGGTTTCCTTTGCCGTCATTGGTGAAGGGAATGCCCGAGTTGAAGCCCTCATGAACGAAATACTCGTAGACACTTCCGTGCACCTGATTCGTCCCTGAGCGTGAGGTGAAGTTGAACAGGCCGCCACTGACCTGCCCGAACTCGGCGGCGAAATTGCTCGTCTGGAGGGTGAATTCTTCGATGGCCTCGACCGAGGGCTGCGACTCATCGGAGACGCGAGGATTCAAGGCGCTGGTGCCGTCCTGGCCTTCAAAGATGATGCGAAACGTATTGCCGGGAGCGCCATTGACGCGGATATCATTCCATCCGCTGATGCTCGAGCCCGGCGAGAGTTGGACAAAGCTCAAGGGGTTCCGCACGGCGCCTTGGCCAATCGCGAAGTTGAGCGGCAGGGCATTGATACGGTCTCCGCTGATTGTGGTGCTTTGTTCAGCACTTTCACTTTTTAGCAAAGGAGCGTCAGCCGTGACGGTTACGGATTCGGTGGTGGCGCCGACCTGGAGGCTGATGTCGATGCGCGCTGTCTGAGCAACCTGTACGCGGATGCCCTGTTGCTGGAATTTCTTGAAACCGGAGACTTCGACTGTGAGGTCGTAAGTACCTACGGGCATGGATGGGATGGTGTAGTTGCCAGTGGAGGTGGTAACCGTGCGGAATTGGATGCCCGTTTCGGTGTTCGTCGCAACGACAGGTGCGCCAGGCACCACTGCGCCCGCGGGGTCGGTGACAGTGCCGGTGATCAAACCTCGGTCGCTCTGCGCGAGTACACACAGAGGGAGTAGGATGGAGCAAACGCTCACCAGGATAGTTTTCATGGAGATCTCCCCTTCGCGTGAATGCGTTAGGGAGTGTATTACACTCGCTTGCGGATGTCAATCGAGTTCGAGTTCGAGTTCGCCACGAAAGCGGCGAACTCGGGCTTTGCCTGGGGGATCGACAATATCTGTGAGTTTGGTTCAATCACGTTTCTCTCCTGGTTGAGAAGGTGGTGTTCCGGCCGGCCGACCGACCGGCCGACCGACTTTGCTTCCGCGAGAGACTTATAGTAGTCTCAGACATCGGACGATCGCTGAGAATTCGTCATGGAAGCAAAGCGCAACCCGCTGCTCGAGACTCTCGTGCAAACCGTCACGCGTCGGTGCCGACAACAGCGCTGGGTTTGTCAAAAATGCGGGACAGCGTGCTGTGGCGAGTTTCAACTCGTTACAAGCTAAAGCTTGCTCCACCTGGTTCTCGGTGCACGACAAATCGCCCACGCAGGCGCCTGCGCCACGCCAGTAACCAATCACTGGATTATGCGAAGCTCAATAGTTGCTCCCATGAGACTCACCCTTTGGTTAGTGGTCGCCAGCGCCGTTGCGCAGACGCCGGACATCGACCGTGTCGTGAATGAGGCTGTGCGGGACGGACAGATCCCGGGAGCTGTCGTACAAATCGGGATACCGGGCCGGATTCTGCATCAAAGAGCATATGGTTCGCGTGCGCTTGTTCCCACTCAGGAATCAATGACCCTGGATACGATTTTCGATGCCGCCTCGCTCACGAAAGTGGTAGCGACGACATCCGCGGTCATGAAGCTGTTCGAGCAGGGCCGCATTCGGCTGAGCGACCCGGTGACCGCCTACCTGCCGGAATTCCAGGGAGGAAAGAGCGGGATCACAGTCCGGCAATTGCTTACGCATTTTTCCGGATTGCGCCCGGATGTGGATTTGAAACCGGCGTGGACGGGGTACGAGACCGGCGTGCGGCTTGCCTTTGTGGATAAGCCGGTGGCACGCCCCGGAGAACGATTCATTTATAGCGACATTAACTTCATTCTTCTAGGGGAGATAGTCCGGAAGATTTCAGGAGTCGCGCTGCCTAACTTCGCCAGGGACCAGGTTTTTCAGCCGTTGGGGATGAACGATACGTATTTCACCCCTCCGGAATCGCTGCGCGGGCGCATCGCGCCGACAGAGCAGGAGCCAGGGATGGCTTTTCCCTTACGCGGAGTAGTGCACGACCCAACTACCCGGTTTATGAAAGGAGTGGCGGGACACGCGGGCTTGTTCACCACTGCCGCGGATTTGGGCCGGTTCGCAGAGATGATTCTGGGACAAGGTGCGCGAGGCGTGGTGAGGATTTTTGAGCCCGCTACGATTCACAAATTTACCGAGCCGAATTCGCCATCCGATCAGCCGACGCTGCGGGGACTCGGATGGGATATCGACAGCCGTTATTCGGCCAATCGCGGAGAGTTGTTTCCGCTAGGATCGTTCGGCCACACAGGCTTTACCGGGACATCGATGTGGATCGACCCGTCGTCAAGAACGTATGTGATCTTGCTCACCAACAGCGTCCATCCTAAGCGCGGGCCGGCAATATCCTCTTTGCGGTCACGCGTGGCGACTATCGCTGCGCTCCAGGCCGGGATCACGACTCCCGGTGTGACCCTAACCACTTACAATGAAACGCTTTCGAACATCGTACGACCGTTCGCGCGGAACGGCGAGGTCCGGACCGGTCTGGATGTCCTGGGCGAAGAACAATTCGCGCGTCTGCGCGGAAAACGGGTGGGGCTGATTACCAACCATACGGGATTGGATCGCGAGGGACTGCGGAACGTGGACAGGATGATTTCAGCCGGGATCCAAGTGGTTGCGCTATATTCGCCCGAGCACGGAATAAGCGGAAAGGAGGATCTGGAGAACGTCGAGGATTCCAAGGATGCGGCTACAGGTGTCCCGGTCAGGAGCTTATATCAAAACGGGAATCGGAAGCCCAGTCGCGAAATGCTTTCCAAGGTAGACGTACTAGTATTCGACATTCAGGATATTGGCACGCGATTCTACACTTACATGTGCACGCTGTTGAATGCGATGGAAACGGCGTCGGAGATGAAACTTCCCGTGATAGTACTAGACCGGCCGAATCCGCTGAACGGCGTACAGGTGGAAGGTCCGATTCTGGACGACGAGTATGCCAGCTTTATCGGTTGTTATCCGCTGCCGCTGCGCCACGGAATGACCTTGGGGGAAATTGCTTCTATGGCGAACGGAGAAAGGAAGATCGGGGCGGCGGTGGAGGTGGTTCGGATGCGCGGTTGGCAGCGGGGCGACTGGTTCGACAACACCGGTCTCGTTTGGATCAACCCGTCACCTAATATCAGAAGTCTGCACGCGGCGATTCTGTATCCAGGAGTGGCGATGCTTGAGTATTCGAAGAATTATTCGGTGGGAAGGGGAACGGAGACTCCGTTCGAGCAGATCGGAGCTCCATGGATTCGGGGCCGGGAGTTGGCGGGGTACCTGAACGGCCGAGGGATTGCGGGGGTCAGGGCGTATGCGGTGCGTTTTCGCCCCGAGTCGGGCAACCTGGCGGGGACGTGGTTGGAAGGAGTGCGATTCCTCTTAACGGACCGGCATCTATTTTCCGCGTCGCAGTTGGGGTTTGAGGTCGCGGTAGCCTTAGGGAAGCTCTATCCGGGCCGGATCGACCCAGAGGTGAACCGACGGTTGATCGCCAACCGCCGGGTTCTGGAGGGCATTCGCGGCGGCGAAGACCCAAGAACGCTGGCCGAATCCGAGGCGGACCGGCTGCAGCAGTTCCTGAGGGTGCGAAGGAAATATCTTCTCTATTAATTAGGCCGGAGCCGATCGCTATTCGGACTTGGAGCCACCGACGGCTTTGGCCTTGCTGCTTGGGACTATTTTCGGAGTGCGCTTGCGGGCTTCGACGAGCCACAAGGGAGGACGGCCGCGGCGGCGGCCGGTTCCCTGCGCGAGACGCTCGAGCGTCATGATCGCTTCTTCGAGTTGAGCTCGCTCCTCTCTTAATTCGGAAAGCATTTTGGTAACATCCATGTGCCAAACTCCTCAGCTAGTGGGGTCGCGTCCGAGGGGGCTGAGAGGCCTCCTGTTCCGGATTCAGAACAGGCTGGCTTCCATACCGCGTACTCGTGTCCCCTGTTATATACTACTTTTGGCCCGAGTTCAAGGGTTCTGTTCCGATTTCAGAACAAAATTTGTATTCCCCACTTGATTCCCGGCTTCACGGACGCTTTTCCCGCCTTTTCGACCTCTGTTGCGCAAGCTCTAAATTCTCTTGCTCCAATAAAAATAAAACGGCAACCCACCCAAAATCAAGAGCAATCCGCCTAGGGATTGTCCTAGCCGTGTCATCAGTGTGCTGGCCAACATACAGATCGCCCCAATGACAAAGAGAACTGGAACTACTGGATATCCCACGGTACGATAGGGCCTATACATTTCCGGCTTTTTGTGGCGGAGCACGATCACCGACGCAGTCGCCATTCCGTAGAGTATCCAGCTTCCAAAGATTACGAGATTAAACAGGAAATCGTAGGTTCCGCTGAGCACCAGCAGGCAGGACCAGGTGGACATCACGAGGATCGAGACGCCCGGCGTACGGTAGGTAGGGTGAAGATGGCCGATCGCGCGGAAGAATAAGCCGTCGCGCGCGGCGGCGAAGGGTACCCGCGCGCCCGTGAGAATCGTCCCGTTAATCGCGGCGAAAATCGAGATCATGGCCGCAATCGAGACGGCTCCAGCTCCCCAATCGCCCAAAACCTTGCGCATCATCGTGGCGGCGACCCGGTCCCCTGCCGCTACCTCGGCGGCTGGGAGGATATAGAAATAAGCAACGTTCGTTCCCAGATAAAGCAACATCACAGCCGCAGTTCCGGCGATGAGCGCCAACGGGAGGTTCCTTTGTGGATTCTTGATTTCGCTGGCGACCATAGTGACGTTGTTCCATCCGTCATACGCCCACAGAGCCGCCACGAGAGCAGCGAAGAATCCTGCCATACCGGCCGTCGCCGGAATCGAAGTACCGAAATTGGCTGCATCGCCCGTACCGGTTAGGCCGGCGAGCATGATCGCCAGGATACAGCCTACCTTGACAACGGTGACCACCACCTGTACACCACCGCCAAAACGCACGCCGAAATAGTTCAATATTCCCAGCCCCAGGATGACCCCGATCACCAGCATCTGACCCAGCCGGATAGGCAAGGATCCGCCCAAGCTGTCGGGTAAAGGGACCGTCCAGAGCGCTCGTTCGAGGGCGGGATGAAAATTGGCGAGATAGAGGTAAAATCCCGTGGCGAGCGTAGCGATGGCGCCACTCTTTGCGACGATCAATTGCGTCCAGGCGTACACAAAACCATACATGGGCCCGTAAGCTTCGCGCAGGTAGACATACTCGCCGCCGGCTTCGGGCATTGACGCCGCCAGCTCCGCATAAGTGAGCGCCCCCGCAAGGGAAAGTATGCCCCCGGCGATCCAAACGGCAAATACCATCGGCACCGACCCGACTTCCTGGACCATGGTCTTGGGGACGAGGAAAATCCCGCTGCCGATGACGGTGCCAACGACGATGGCCGCGGCAGCCCACACTCCTAAGTCTCTGCGCAATCCATGCGACTCTTCAGCCATTGGATTCCTCCCGAATGAAATTGGATATCAGGACCCCGGTTAGGAAAGTCGCACTCGTACCAATGAGCACGAACCATGTCCAGGCGATCGAGGTCCCGAGTTTCACATACAGCATCACCATAAGACCGACCACCATACCAGTCATCGCGGCCTTCTCCCCGGCCCGCCGGGTCAGCACACCTAGCAGGAACACACCGAGTAAACTCCCGTAGACTACTGAAGCGATCGAAAGACCGGCTTCGAGGACCGATTTCACGCCCTGCGCTACGAGCGCCACCCCGAACAGGATGGCTCCCCAGAACAGAGTCGCGCGGCGCGCCACACCGAGCCATTCCTCATCGGTTCGCTCCTTCTTGCTCAAAGGCTTGAAGAAGTCCATTACCGTCGTCGAGGCGAGGGAATTGAGGGCGGCGCTCAGATTAGACATCGCAGCAGCCAGGATGGCCGCTATGACGATGCCGGCCACACCCACCGGCAAGTTGGCCCAGATGAATGAAGGATAAATGCGATCGGCTGGTTTGGGTGGAGCGAGGGCGTTATCAGAGTAATAAACGAACAGGATGACGCCGATGATGAGAAATAGGGAAAACTGGAAGAAAATCACGACCCAGCTCGTGAGCAAGGCTTTGCGGCTATCTGCCTGCGAGCGTGCCGCCAGCAGCCTCTGGACCATCAGTTGTTCGGTGCCGTGGCTGGCGGTCGTGAGGAAGCAGCCGCCGATCAACCCAGCCCAAAAGCTATAGGTTCGTGAGAAGAATTCAGCGGAAAGGTCAAAGCGGAAGTCGAAAAGTTGGAATTTTCCGGCGGCGCCCGCCACTGCCGCGACGTGCCCCCAGCCGCCGGGAATCTTGTCGAGGATCACGAACAGGCTTGCGACTGCGCCGGCGATATAGAGAATCATCTGAACCACGTCGGTCCAGATGACAGCGGTCATGCCGCCCTCGAAGGTATAGAACAAAGTGATACAGACAATCAAAAGAATCGATAGGGCCTCGCCCGTTCCAAGCACGATCGAGATGACGATCGAGATCGCGAATACGCGAACGCCTTCCGCGAGCGCGCGAAGGATCAGAAAACATCCCGCGGTGAGTTTTCGAATGCGAGGTCCGAAGCGCCGCTGCATGAGCTCGTAAGCGGTGAACATTTCGCCGCGAAAATAGTGGGGGAGAAAGAGCGTGGAAATTACAATCCGAGCCAGAAGGTAACCGAACACGACCTGCAAAAACCCCATATTTCCCTGGAAAGAGATGGCCGGGGTGCCGATGATTGTAAGCGTGCTGGTTTCGGCCGAAACGATCGAGAATGCGATCGCCCACCACGGAGTGGTGCGGCCGCCGAGGAAGTAATCCTTCAGCGATTTTTGAGAGTGCCGGAATCGTGCTCCGAACCAAGTGATCCCCACAAGGTAGAGTCCGATAAGGGCGAGATCGGCAACACGCATGGGGATCGAGGATTGTAACACAGGAAAACTCGGGTTCCCGGGAACCAGACTGGTGTCCTTGACATCTAACACCCCGAGATGTGTCCACGATCATTAACGAAGGCAGCGGCTTTGATCGCTCTCTGCGGAGTAACCTTGTTCGCGCAGCAACAAGAACAAGCCCAAAAGCAGGTCAAAGATGAAAACGAGTTTAGATTGTTTACGTCCGTCACCAAGGAAAACGACTGGGGCAAGAAGCTTCCGTTGATCGAGCAGTGGAAGAAGGAGTATCCGGATAGCGCCTACAAAGAGGAACGGCAGTTGATGATTGTGGTCGCATACCAGAATCTTCGGCAGGGCGAGAAGATGTGGGAGGCGGCCAAGGAACTGGTGACGATCAATCCTAAAAGCCTGCCCGGGTGGTTCTACCTGACCTCCTTGGCCCTAAGCTTGAAGAATCCAGCCACGGATCGATTGGAAATCGGGGAGAAAGCGGCGAGGACTCTTATGCCTCTCTTGGAAGAAGCCTACGCACCCGCTAAACGGCCACCGAACGTCCAGGAGAAGGACTTCGAAAATGAAAAGAATTCGTCGAAACTGATCGCGTTCAAAACGCTCGGATGGATCGAGATGACGCGCAAGAACTACGAAAAGGCCGAGCAGGAGTTCGTTGCCTTCCTGAAGCAGAAGCCCAATAGCGGAGAGGTAACCTACTGGCTGGCCACCGTCATTCTGCAGCAGAAGAGGAAGGAACGACAACTGGAAACGTTGTACCATCTCATGCGCGCCGCTCACTACAAGGGAGAAGAGGAACTACCCGAGGCCACACGGAATCAGCTTCAAGGGTTGGTCAAGAAGAACTACATTACTTACACGGGACTCGAGGAAGGCCTCGCAAAGATGGTCGAGCTGGCGCTGAGCTCTCCATTTCCGCCGGAAGGTTGGACGCTCGAAAGCGAGCAGCAGCGGCTGGCACGCAAACGCGTTGAGATCAGCCAAACCGATCCACAGCTTTTCGCCTGGTTGCAACTCAAGGACGGCTTGACGGAACCTACCACCCGCGACAAGAACTGGGAGGAGCTCAAGGGCTCGGCGTTGCCGAAACTGAAGGGGAAGGTGATTTCTACCGAGCCGCCGCATCGCCCGAAAGAAATCCTGGTAGGGATCACCAACTCCGCGAATGCCGAAGTCAAATTGAAGCTCGACACCGCACTCCCGAACAAGGCGGAGCCGGGGACCGAGATTGAGTTCGAGGGCGTAGCCGCTGAGTTCGCGCCGGACCCGTTTCTGGTGACGCTCGACCAGGAGAGGGCGAAGGTCACCGGTTGGCCCGCTGCGCCAAAACCTTCCCGGCCAGTATCGAAAAAGGCAGGTTCCAAACGTTCTGCCAAGGGATCGGTGTAGCGCCATCAAACTTTCGCTTGCTTATAAAGTTTCGTTTTCGATATACTCCGCAGGAGCGCAATGCGGTTCATGTTACCTTGCCGCCAGTGGCCCCGCGTCAGGTATAATCGCTATGCAATCGAAACTTCATCACTTCCTGAGGAGGCGTGGGGTGCTCTCTAAGATGTTCTCCAAGCTCGCGGCCGCAATTACTACAGCCGCTCTATGCGCAACTGGCCTTATGGCTCAAGCGCCGCAAAAGAAGGTCAAAGACCAGGCCGAATACGACCTGTTCGAAGCCGCCCGCAAAGAAACGGACTGGAACAAGAAACTCCAGTTTCTGAACCAGTGGAAGGAGAAGTACTCCGACTCCGACTACAAAGAAGACCGTCAGGTCATGATCGTCGTGGCCTATCAGAATCTGCGCCAGGGCGAACAGATGTGGGGCGCGTGCAAGGACTTGCTGGCGATCAATCCAAAGAGTGTTCCAGGGCTGTTCTTTCTTACTTCGTTGACCATCAGTCTGAACAACACATCGCCTGACCGTCTGGAGACCGGCGAAAAGGCCGCCAAGGGTCTGCTGTCCAATCTCGACGACATTTTCAAGGCCTCGACGGCTGCCGATGATGTCAAGAAGAAGGAGCGGCTAACCTACGAAACTTTGGCCATCAAGACACTCGGCTGGATCGAGATGAGCCGCAAGAACTTCGACAAGGCCGAGGAGGAGTTCTCCAATTTCCTCAAGCTGAATCCGAACTCCGGCCAGGTTTCTTACTGGCTCGGATCGGTGATGCTGCAGCAAAAGAAGGCGGAGAAGCAGATCCCGGCGTTGTATCATCTTGCCCGGGCTGCCAACTATAAGGGAGAGGACGCGCTTCCCGACGCCGGGAAGACGCAGCTCCAAGGCTTCCTGGAACGGAATTACGTCGCCTTCCATGGCGACAAGAGCGGTCTGCAGGAGTTGATTGATCTGGCGTTGAGAAATCCGTTCCCTCCCGCCGACCTGACCATCAAGAGCCGCGCTCAGATCCTCGCCGAGCAGGAAGAAGAGTTCCGGCAGAAGGAGCCGCAGAAGTTCCTGTGGGTCCAGATCAAGAAGGGACTCACCGACGCCAACGGCCCGGCCTACTGGGAAAGCACACTCAAAGGCTCGGCGATGCCAAAGCTCAAGGGAAAAGTGATTTCCGTGAGCCCTGCCAATCGTCCCAAGGAAATAACGGTGGCGATCATGAGTAACGACACGCCTGAAATCAAGCTGCGAATGGACAAGGCGTTCGTCAACAAGGCCGAGCCCGGGACGGAGCTCGAATTTGAGGCCGGTGTCGCCGCGGAATTCTCTGGCGACCCGTTCCTGCTGACCGTCGATCAGGATCAGGAGAAGCTCACTGGATGGCCCGAGGCGCCGAAGCCGGTATCCAAGAAAGGCACGACCAAGAAAGGGGCCGGAAAGAAGAAGTGAATTTCGGCCTTACCGATAACTGAGGATGAAGCTGTAGAGGACGCGCTCCCAAAGCGTAATGGTGCCACTCACTCCTTCAGCGTAACGGCTCGATTCAAAGTTCTGTAGAAACCGCCACGCTGGACCGGATAGCGATTTCGCAAAAAGGAGTCCTGCTACGCCGGGTATACTCACAAGAAGGAGCCGTCCCCGCTTCGCAACAGCTTGCCAGTTCCAGCGCCTCATGCTCATTCTGACGAATCAGCGCGAAAAAGGTTTCCAGGGGATTGCGTGGGGGCAAGCCTCCCTTGCCGCAAGACTTAATTAAGTCCCGCTCTGCCCACAAACCGATTCACATCTTGTAGCGGCCTAGGTCCTCGTCGCCCAGGTTCTCGAGCCAGCGGCGGAGCTCCTCGCTGTTAATCTTCTCGGAGATTGCGCTGGCCATTCGCGAATTGTTGAGGACCGAGTCATCCACGAAGATCGGACAGTCGACCCGCAGGGCAATTGCCAAAGCGTCGCTGGGGCGGCTGTCCACGCTGATCAGTTTGCCTTCCTTTTCAAGCCAGATGACGGCGTAGAAGACATCGTCCTTCAACTCATTCACCACGATCTTGCGAACGCCCGTGCCCAATCCATGCAGAAGAGTGCGGATGAGGTCGTGGGTCATGGGCCGCTGCGTCGAGACCTTTTCGATTTCGAGAGCGATCGCATTAGCCTCATAGGCGCCAACCCAGATTGGAAGAATGCTATTGCCGTTGATGTCCTTGAGGATCACGATCGGCATGTTGGTGACGGGGTCCATCATCAAGCCCCGGATCTTCATTTCAACTTCCATGCTTCTCCTCCTCAGCAGAGCAATTCACCTACGAGCGAATTCGGACCCGACCGTGTGACACGTACGTTACGATACACGCCCGCCTCTAGAGTAGCGCCTTCCGGCGCCGTGAAGTTGAGCGTGCGGTTCTGGGAAGTGCGGCCGATCCACTGGAGAGTTGCCTTGTTGAATCCCTCGATCATGACTTCCTGCGCTGTGCCAACCAGCTCCGAGTTGCGCCTGATCTGGATGGCACGCTGCTTTTCCTGGAGGATAATCAGGCGTCTTCCCTTCTCCTCCTCCTCGACTGCGTCCGGGAGTGTCAACGCCGCGGTATTTGGGCGCCGGGAATACTTGAAGCTGAACATGGAGTCATACTGGACCTCGTCGATGAGGGACAGAGTCTTCTCGAAATCCTGCTCGGTTTCGCCTGGGAAGCCGACGATGATGTCGGTGGTAATCGAGATATTGCGAGGGGAGTGTTTCATCCATTCGATCCGGCGCATGTAATCGTCACGCGTATACAGCCGCTGCATCCCCGCCAGGACGCGATCCGAGCCGGCCTGGACCGGCAGATGTACGTGATTGCAGAGCACGGGATTCTCGTCCATGGCGTCGATGATATCTTGGACGAAGTCCCGAGGGTGCGATGTGGTGAAGCGGACTCGCTTCAATCCGGGCACGGCGGCGATATTGCGCAGGAGCGTCGCGAAGTCCCAGGCCGTTGGCGATGGATCTCGGTAGGAATTGACGTTTTGACCCAGGAGCTGAATCTCGGTATAGCCCACGCGGGTCAATTCGCGCGCCTCGGCCATGACGCTCGAGCTCGTGCGGCTGCGCTCGGGTCCGCGCGTAAATGGAACCACGCAGTAGGCGCATGACTTGTCGCAGCCTTCTATGATCGTGATGTAGGCTCGGTGCGGGTTGTCTCTCCGCGTGAACGAAGTCTCAAAAGTTTCCTCCGTATCGAGGCTGAGTCCCGTTACGCGACGGTCACCGGACTCAAGTTGCACCAGCAGAGAGGGCAGTTTGGTGTAGCTGGCGGATCCGCAAACGAGGCTCACATGGGGCGCCTTCTCGAAAATCTTCTCGCCCTCCTGTTGGGCCACGCAGCCGAGCACTCCAAAGACTTTGCCCTTACCGGCGTCACGCTTGAATTGTTGCAGGCGGTGGAAGACTTTTTGTTCGGCCTTGTCGCGGATGCTGCACGTGTTATACAGGATCAGTCCCGCTTCCTCGGGTGTTTCCACTTGGGAATAACCTTGCTGCGCCAGCGTGCCAATAACCTTTTCCGAGTCATGGACATTCATCTGGCAGCCGAAAGTTTCAATGTAAAACGTCTTCATGCTTAGGAGACAAGTCCTCCCTTCATTATATGAACTCCTCATATGAACTCCTCGATCCTCAGCCTCAGGTTTCGCTCATTTACAGAACGAGGCAGGGCGCTTTGCGGCCACGGAACGCCTTGTCGAAGGTGACGATTGTCAGCTCAGCACACACCGCGAATGCGATTAGATATCCGTCTGCCCATAGTTTGGGTGATGCCTGGTGAGTTCCCGTCTGCCGGCGAAACTCTGCATCGATTCCTTCCGGCTCATTGAGGAACTGAATCCGGTCATCCTCCATACACCGCAGCCAGACCCTCCAGGCGCCGCCCATTGTCAAGACCCGATTCTGCATCACAACAGGCCTAGTCAGCAGCCGAAGCAGGCCGAGCTGCGTGAAGCGGCAGAAGCAGAACTGCTCGTGTGCGGACCCTTCAAACCATTCAATCGCTTGTTTGGATTGAGTATGGCTGGGAACCAGAAGCGCCAGCCAGACGTTGACGTCAGGGAAATTCAATGAGCTCATAGATCTGCTCATTGGTTAGACGAATCGGTTTGGCGGTAGCATTGAGCAGTGGGAACTGTATCCGGCGCTTCGGCCGCGGCGTCCTTTCATCCACGACGTGCTCGATGCCCTGCAGAATCATCTGTCTTGCGGAACAACCGCGGCGCGCCGCCGCTGCGTGCAGGCGTTGATGGAGCGAAACCGGGATATCAACAGACGTTCGAATGGTCTCGGTCTTCACTTGGATAGAATACGGGAGTGACTTAAATAAGTCAACTCGTCATTCTCTCGAAACGACCGCCGCGCCGCGGACCTCCTTTACGGCTTATCTCCGCGCCAACTCGCCATACAACCACGCCTTCGCCATCTTCCAATCCCGCTTCACCGTGCGTTCCGACACCCCGAGCACGACCGCGATCTCCGTCTCAGTCAGTCCGCCGAAAAACCGCATCTCGACCACCTTCACTTGACGCTTGTCAAGAGCCTTTAGCCGATCGAGCGCCTCATCGAGCGCCATAACCAGATCCGACTGTTCATCGCTCAGCGTCAGCCTCGTATCGAGCGTCACGCGTAACTGATCTCCGCCACGCTTCAGCGCCAACTTGGTGCGTGCGTGATCCACCAGCACCCTCCGCATGATCTGCGAGGCCACCGCGAAGAAGTGATTCCGGTTCTGCCAGGTCGCGTCATGCTGAGCCACCATGCGCAGGTAGGCCTCGTGCACCAGGGCGGTCGCCTGGAGCGTGTGCCCTTTCTTCTCCTGGCGGATATAGTGGGCCGCGAGCCGCCGAAGCTCGTTATAGACGTGCGGCAGCAGTTGCCCTTCCGCTTCGCGGTCTCCGCGGCTCACGCGCGCCAACAGTTGTGTGATTTCTCCAGCCGGACTCTCGCCCATGCGCACCCACCTAGGCTGCCGGCCGGCGCCGATGCCACTCTGTCGCTTTCTGATAATCTCGACCCAAGGCGAGAAGAGTATTCTCGTTGAACGGCCGCGCGACAAGCGAGATCGCGACCGGGAGATCCTCAGCAAAACCGCATGGCAAGCATAAGGCCGGCAGCCCGGCGAGGTTGCCGGCTGGAATCAGACCTTGGAGCCCGCGCCGGTCAGGCATCGTTCGCGTGGAGGAAGGGCGATCCAGCGGGTCCACGACTCTATTCGCGACACTATTCCGGGCGGGCGAGATCAGTACATCCACTTTGTAGAAGAGGTCACGAAACGCTTGCTGGACAAGACTCCGGACTCGCATCGCACGCAGGTAATCCTTAGCGAGCACTTCCTGGGTCGCCTTCAAACCGGCGATCTGTTTTGCGTCGGCGAGCTTGTCGACCTTACCCGACGTGATTAGATCCTCGAATATCGATCCGGCCTCGCCGTTGAGGACAGTCGAGACGAGCGGGCCGTACGGGAAGTCGGGAATCTCCACCTCCTGCACTTGACAACCGAGTTTCTTGAAAAATTCCAACGCCTGTATCAAAGCGGGCCGGACGGCGGGTTCAGTCCAGCCGTCGAAGTCGACGAGTGCGTAACCGATCGTCAGCTCCGAATACTTTCGTACGAATTGGGGAGCGTAGTAGAAGCTCTTACCAGCCGAAGCTGGATCGGCTGAATCCTTGCCGGCGATCACTTGCAGGATGAGACCGCAGTCTTCAGCGGAGCGCGCCATCGGTCCGATCTTATCGAGCGTCCAGGAGAGCGCCATGGCTCCAGCGCGCGAGACCAGGCCGTAGGTCGGTCGAAGTCCGGTAACGCCGCAGAAAGCGGATGGGGTCAGGATGGAACCAGATGTTTCCGATCCGAGAGCAAACGTGACCAGACCGGCCGCCACGGCACTACCGGAGCCACTCGAAGATCCGCCCGACCAGCGCGTGCGATCCCACGGATTCAGCCCCGGACCAGTCATCGAAGCAGCGGCGAAGCGATACGAGGGTCCACCGGCGAGCTCGACCATTGCGAGTTTGCCGGTGAGAACGGCGCCCGCCTTCGAGAGTTTTTTGATGACGGTGGCATCCTCATCAAAGACCTGGCCGGCGTAAGGCAAGGCCCCCCATGCCGCAGGCTGGCCGGCGACACTGAGCAGATCCTTGGCGCCGTAGGGAATGCCTTGTAGAGGGCCTTTCTGGCGATCGCGCTTGAGTTGGTCATCGACATCTTTCGCGTCCTTGACCGCCTGTTCGCGCAGAGAAAGAGCCAGTGCGTTATAGCGGGGGCCGAGCTTTTCCAAACGGTCGGAGAACACGCGTGTGAGTTCGACGCACGAGAACTCTTTGGCCTTGAGGCGGGTATTGAGTTCGGTGATCGTCGCGAAGAAGACCGAATCGTCGAAGGTTGCCATGGTCAGGCCCTGAACTGAAACGAAGGTTCGGTGGCGATGGGCAACTTGACTTTGACGAGCTGCTCGCGATTGCGGCGGACGCTCTGCTGTGCCTGCTCGAGCAACTGCCGGGGAGTTTCAGTTCCGGGGGCTTGCGGTGGAGTTGGGGCCTGCGCCTGTGCCGCGGGCGTCGCGACAGCGGTCACAGCTCCAGCCCATTGACGCCGAGTCAGATTCTGGTTCATTACCTATGATTATTGATCATCGGATCAAAATGGTGGGTGAGGGCTTCGTGCGCGGCTCTTTCCATGACGGACCGAGGCGCAGATTCCCCGGTCCAGATCTCGAACTGATGCGCGGCCTGTTCCAGGAACATCTGGAGGCCGGGCACCACGGTTCTGCCGATGGCGGAGGCTCGTCTGATGAGTGTCGTTTCGAGTGGGTTGTAGACCATGTCGAAGACGACATCCGCGGGGATTTTGTCGCGGAAGAAACACTCCTCGGAATGAGGATACATGCCCATTGGAGTGCAGTGAACCAGCGCATCATAGTGTTGCGTTTCGACGGTCTCGCGCATAATGGGATCGGCTCCGCAGATCTTGGCGAGGGCGCGAACACGGTCGGGGTTTCGGCCAACGATCGCAACCTTGGCGCCCTGACCCCTCAAAGCGAAAGCCGCTCCGCGGGCGGCGCCGCCATTGCCCACGATCAGGACGGAGGAGCGGGGAAGGTTGATGCGCTTCTTAAGTGGAACGAGAACGCCATCGACATCGGTGTTCGTTCCACGCCACCGGCCGGCTTTTCGCCAGACCGTGTTGACGGCGCCGATGCGGCGCGCCAAAGGGTCGACGATATCGAGATAGCGGAGGATCTTCTGCTTGTGAGGGATGGTCACGCTGAAGCCCGTGACGGGCAGTTTTTCTCCGAGCGTGAAGAAGTCTTTGAGCTGCGCGGGTTGGACGAGGAAGGGTAAATAGACGGCGTCGATCCGCTTGGACTGAAAGGCGCGATTGTGGACGGCCGGCGAGATGGAGTGTTGGACTGGGTCGGCGATGACGCCATAGATCTTGGCGCTCCGGGTGAATTTTTCGATCCGGTAAAGCTGGCGGAGAATGCGGGCGCTGATCTGGCCGGGAGCGGTTCCTTTTGCGGCGTTGGGAGCGGCATACGTGAAAACAGCCCCGAAGGAAGGTGACAGGACGCGCGTCGGTAGACCGGGCTCGCCCATGGCGAGCATGACCAATGGCGTCTTGGGAGATGTTCGGCCAAGGGAGAGAACGCGGTAGTTGTCGGACGGTTTGCGGGCAGTCGTGACGATCTTATAGGCGTCGGCGGGAATACGGGCCATCCGGCGGAGGATGGGCTCGACGGCAGGAGTGCCGCCGAAATTGTGAAACGAAAGAACCAGCCAGGCTTTGCCGCGGAGATGTTCACAACCGGCGTTGGCGTTCTCGGCGCTTTCAATTTCAACGTCGATCGCAATGGCGCCCGCGTCTATGGCAGCTTCGAGAATCCGAATCTGCTCTTCGACCGATCCGTTAAAGCGACCGTGATTCTGATGGCGGCGGCAGGTGGCCAGGATGGTGCAGTCCGGCCGTTGTTCGAGAAAGCGCCGGATGGCCTTGACGCCGTCCATCGGTTGCGCTAAATAGTCGAGGCGGAACTCAAGAAAAGTTTCGCCGGATTCGACCTCGCGGCGTGCGTGTGATAGAAGTGTTTCCACTTCGTGAAAGCCCAGAGCAATACATACTTTGGGAAGACTGGCACGGCGAGACATGGTCTGAAGCGACGTTCCAGGATATCACGGGGCGCTAACCGCGCTCCCAGCCAGTCTTCGCCCGCACAAAGAACCGGCTCAAGACCAGCGCAAACGCCCCGGCCAGGGAGGAGTGAGCCGCGTGATCCGAAGGCCGAAGTTGTACTTTATCGAGCCACGGGCCGGCGATCCTTCGGCGCAATTCTCTCCGCAGCACGGGCTCAACCAGATCCCAGGAGGAGGCCGCGAAATCGTCCAATACGACTGCCGCTGGGTTGAGCGCCAGGATCACGTTGGCCAGTCCCTGCCCGAGCCCTTGTGCGGTTTCCTCGACGGCCTTGCGCGCCAGTCCGTCGCCGGCGCGCGCCTCTTGAACGATCTGGTCCGTGGAAACCCGTTTTCCGCCGCGCCGGGTGTAGTGCCTGGCGAGCGCGCGGTCGCTTCCGTATTGCTCCCAGCATCCGCGCGCTCCGCAGACGCACAGGAGGCCCTCCGGATGCAGGATCATATGGCCGAACTCGCCGGCATAGCCCTGCGCGCCTCGCACCAGTTGTCCGGCGGCGACGATCCCGCTGCCCAGACCGCCTCGCAGGGTAACGAAAACGAAGTTGTCTCTCCAGGCTGCATCCACCGGCGAAAACCATCGTTCGGCAAGCGCGGACAAGTTGGCGTTATTGTCGAGCGAGACGGGCGGATCGATTCCCCGGATGAGGATCGCGAGCGCGTTGACGTTGCGCCATCCGAGATTGGTGGCCTGTACCACATTGCCCGTTGCCGGATTGAGATTGCCTGGAATCGACACGCCTACGCCAGTCACTGGCGCGGTAGCCCTTTCGAGCAAGGCCGCAAGCCCGAACCGCGTCGCCTCCAGATAATCTTCGGCGCTGTCTTGAGCTGGAAGTGATACCTCTTCGACAATCCTACCTTCGAGATCCGCCAGCGCCAAAGTGGATTCGTATGGCGTCACCTCGACTCCGGCTACGAGCCGTGATCGCGGGTTGACCGACAGGCTTGTGCGGGGGCGTCCGGGTCCAGCTCCGGGAGCGGAATCGCCTTCCACGACAAGTTCTTGTTCCTGGAGCCGCTCTACGATGCCCGAGATCGCGCTCGCTGAAAGCCCAAGCTGGCCGGAAAGCTCCTGTCGTGACGTACCCGGATTCTTCAGGATTGTGTGGAGTACCAAACGCTCGTTGGTCTCACGCATCGATGTCCGGCTGACCGCCCCTAGCGCAGCCAGCGTGACAGGTGACATCTGGCGTACTTCTACCAGCGGATGGAAGATGGGAAGTATCGCGCGATCAGCTCTTCGTAATACGGCCGCAATTGTTCTACGACTGGCCGGCCTTCGCCTTTCGAGTACAAGTCGTAACCGTTGAATTCCTTGACCCAATAGAGCATCCTGCGGTCCTTGTCGTTGCAGAGGTAGTCATACTCGCCTTCGTGATGCCACGGATAGAAGGAGTGGTATCGAAGAATGTATTGCGCTTCCTCGGGCAAATAGTCTCTCGTGACGAGATAGGCGTATTCATCGTGGCCCCAGGAGAGGTCCACGCGGTCCAGCCCGCAACCTTCCTGATAAACGCCCAAGCGGGTCTGAAATCTGGCGTTGGAACGATCGGGATTCGCTTCGAAGAAATCAGGATAGACGATCTTTTCCGACCACGCGCATCCGGTCGGGAAGGTGTCACCGACCACCGCCCATTGCGGCTCTCCAAACAGGCATAGGATCTTGCCCAGGTCGTGCACCAAGCCAGCGAGGATGAACCAGTCCGGACGGTTGTCGCGGCGGCAGGCTTCGGCGGTCTGGAGCAGGTGCTGGATTTGCGACAGGTCCGTGTCAGGATCACTGACATCCACCAGCGTGTTCAGATACTCCATTGCCTCCCAGATCCCCATGCTCATGCGGTTGAGCTTTCCGTATTCGCGTTTTTTTACCATCACGAGTTCACGAGTCTGATAGGCATGGTTTTGCCGGTAGAATTCGATGACGGATGGATGTGCGTCCTTTGTGAACTGGCGGAACTGTTGCTCGGACTTGCCCGGTTGATAGCGGGCGGAGACGAAATCGTCCCATTGTTCGAGCGAGGAAAAAGGCTGATAGCTGGTCACGTAATTATTTTATGCAATGTATGAAATAATTACAAGGGCGTTTTATCGACTCGAAGGATTCGGTACATTCTAGAATCTAGGCAGGACCGATGCTGGACTACGGAGGATGGAGGAGATCACCGGTCCTGCCTTATTGGCGCCTGCGCAGCCGACCTTGGGGCCAGCCGCACCGGCAACCACTTTCGCCCGCCTCCCCTCAGATAGCGGACAGAGCTCTTGCGTGCCATAGGGAAACAAAAAACCCTCATGCAACGCAACTTATTATGGCGTAGAGAGATAGCCCTGGTCAAGAGGGCTGGATATTTTCTTTACATGAGTTCAATTAATAAATGTAAACACGTTAGGCGCCTCCAGTCATGCGATTGCCGCAGGCTCCCGCCGGAGTGCCATCTTCGCCGCGATCGTCGTTTGTGATGGTGCGCCAATGCTCGAGCTTCTGCTTCAGGCTCGCGACCTGCGAACGGTAGGCCGGGTCTTCCACGAGGTTCTTCCGCTCCTGGGGGTCCTTTTCAAGATCGAAGAACTCCCACGCGACGGGCTGTTGGATGTAGTGGATCAACTTGTGCTGCCGGGTGCGTACCCCGCGGCCTTTGGGTGCGCAATGAGGCCCTGGATACTCGAAGTACTCGTACATCCAGGAATCGCGCCAGGATGTAGAGCGGCCCTCGAGCAGCGGCCGCCACGATTCGCCGTGATGCTTCATCTGCGCCGGCCGCTCGATACCGCAGTAATCGAGAAACGTGTGAGCCACATCGTTGTTGATCACCATGTTGGTGCTGTCCACCTGACCGGCCTTAACGCCGTTCGGATACCGCACGAGCATCGGGATGCGGATGGAGGGCTCATACATCAGGCGTTTGTCGAACATGCCGTACTCACCGAGGAAAAATCCGTTGTCACCGGTATACACGATTAGAGTATTTTCGGCGAGCCGCTCCTGGTCCAGGTAGTCGAGAATGCGGCCCAGGTTCTCGTCCACGCCCAGCAGAACCCGGTAATAGTTCTTCATGAACACTTGAAAATTGAGAGGCTTCCGCAAGGATTTGGGCAGAGCGGCGGGCACGCCTCGCTGCCTGAAATCGGGCATGTCGGCAATCTGCAGGTCGGTGTTGCGGATACCGGCGGGGCGATCCTCGAGTCCGGTGTTGAAGGTTTCGGGCTCGGGAATGACGATATCTTCGTAGATCTTTTCGAGACGGGCCGGTGGACGCCAATCACGGTGAGGAGCTTTGAAGTTGCAGATTAGACTGAACGGTCTGTTCTTCGGCCGCGACTTCAGGGTTTCGAGCGCCTGATCCGCGATGACGTCATCGCAGTATCCGCGGAACTGAGCGCGTCCACCATTGGCGATCATGACTGGATCGTGATACGCGCCTTGGCCTGGCAGGATACACCAATGATCAAAGCCGAGACCAGCAGGTAGAGTAGCGATGTGCCACTTGCCGACCATCGCGCTGTAATAGCCAGCCCTCTGGAGAAGGCTGGGGTAGGTTACCACGCCGGGCTTGAAATGATGAGATTGACCGCCGTTGGTGGTAACGCCGTGAGCGTGCGTGTGGAGGCCGGTGAGAATCGTGCCGCGGCTGGGGGAGCACAGCGGATTGGTGGCGAAGGCGTGGTCGAACCGCAGACCGCCCGAGGCCAGGCGATCCATATTGGGCGTCTTGAGGATCTTGTTGCCGGCGCAGCTCATGGCGTCCCAACGCTGGTCGTCGGTCATGATGAAGATAACGTTGGGGCGGTTGGTTTGCGCGCCGAGGATCGCCGGGAATCCGGCCACCATCTGCAAGGCGGTTCTGCGAGTCATCCCTGTATTATATGGGGGCGATCATGTTGGGGCGCACGGGCTCGATGCGTCGGACGAGGGTAAACAGCGCGAGCGTGGAAAGCGCCGGCAACATTCCCGCGACAACGAAAACGGGAAAGTAACCGAACTGATCCACGACACGGCCGGTAGCGAGCGTGAGCGCCATGTTGAAGACGCCTTCACACATACCAGTGAGCCCCGTAACTCCGGCCAATACTCTGGACTCGAACAGATCGGTGAGCGTGCCGATGTGGTTGGCGACCGTGGAGGCGAGTCCGAAAGTGGCAGTACAGATGAGCGTGAGCGCCACAAATTCTCCAGGAACTACTGTCACGAGGACACTCGCCGCGCACAACAGCGATCCCACTACAAAAGCAAGCTTGCGCGTGGTGTCGGCGGAGACGCCGCGTTTCATCATTGCAGCCGCGAAGATGCCACCATACACGTTGCCTAGTCCAGCAAACAGAAAGGGAAGACCGGCATAGGCGCCGATCATCTCCATGGTGAAGTTACGCTCACGCTTGAGGTATTCCGGCAGCCAGTACCAGTAGAAGTGCACCACCGGACCCGCCAGCGCGCGCATCAACATGACGCCCCACACCTGGCGGTAGCGCAGAAGCGGCCAGAATTCAGTCATCTGCCGGGTGGATTGAGCGCCAGGTTGATCGCGATAGAAGAGAATCCATGGGCAAATCCACAGCAAGCCGAGGAGGCTCGGCACGACGAACGTCATGCGCCAGCCATAAGCGCTCGCGATCGCAACCAGTAGTGTTGGCGCGACAGCCGCACCGATCACGGTTCCGCTATTGAACAATCCTCCTGCCAGCGCGCGCTCGTGGGCAGGGAACCGCTGCGCGATCACTTTGACTCCCGCCGAATAGTTGCCGCATTCACCGGCGCCCAACAGGAACCGGAATACGAAGAAGTGGTATGCGTTCCGCGCCACAGAGTGCAGGGCATTCGCCGCCGACCAAACGAGCATGATCACGGGGAGTCCGAAGCGGACACCCCGGCGGTCAAGCCAGATTCCCGCCGGGACCTGGAATAGCGCCAATCCAAGCGTAAACGCGAAGACGATGTTCGAATACTGAGTGTTCGAGAGCTTCAGGTCGTCGCGAATCAGAGGCGCCATCACGGAGAGCACCTGCCGGTCGAGGAGGTTGACCGTGATCGAGGCGAACAGGAGAGCCAGAATCAGCCACCGGCCACGGTCGTAGTTGGCTACCATAGCGAGGTGCTCCATTGGCTCGACCTGATGAGTTGCCCTGTCAACGAGCTTCGGGAACGTGCCCGGATTCCGTTTCGGCTGGTGGCTGACATCCCTGCGGTCCTCTCCGATTTCGCGCGATCGATCGCGGACGAAATCGCGGCGCGCAATGCCCGGGGCGATCCGACGCGGCTGATTCTACCGGTGGGACCCGTGGCGCAGTATCCCATTCTAGTCGACATCGTGAATCGGGAACGCATTTCCTGGCGCAACGTGTCTGTGTTTCAGATGGATGAGTGGCTGGACTGGCAGGCGAGGCCGATCGGCGTGGATCATCCGTTAAGTTTCGAGGGGTTCCTGCGCCGGGAATTGTTCGCCAGGCTCGATCCGGAGTTGAAGCCGCCCGATGAACAGTATCACGTGCCTCATCCGTTCCATCCCGACGCGATCCAGGAAGCGCTCGAAAGCGTGGGCGGCGCGGATGTGTGCTACGGAGGCATCGGCTACCATGGTCACGTGGCGTTCAACGAGCCGCCGATTTCGAGGTGGTACAAGGTAACAGTCGAGGAGTTGCGGAATTCGGTGACGCGCGTGGTGGCGCTGGGGGACGATTCAATTCTGGTGCAGTCGATCGGATGCGCCGGCGGGAATTCGGAAGCGATTCCGCCGATGGCTGTGACGCTCGGGATGCGCGATATTCTGGCAGCTCGGAAGATCCGGCTTTACTGCGCGGGCGGTGAGCGGCACCGCGCGATTTTCCGTCGCGCTGTCTCGGGTGAAGTGACGGTGGATTATCCAGTCACCTTGGTGCAAGGCCATCCCGACGCGGAAGTGGTCACGGACGAGGCCACGGCGAGGTCAATTGTGGTGAGCCTACGCTGATTGAGTGGCGGGCTTTCTGATGAAAAAAAGCAGCGACAACGCAGCAAACGCGAGGGAGAACCATTGCGCCGTCGAAAGCGGGCCACCGAACGGGTTGGGTTGGTGATGGTAGCGGAAAAACTCGACGGCGAAGCGCGCCGTGGCGGCGGTGAGGAGATAGAGTCCTATGACGAATCCGGGCCGATGAGGGCGATGGAAGGCGCGCCAGCAGAGCCCAAAGATAAGGAAGGCCATCCCGGACTCGTAAAGTTGTGTGGGGTGAAGTGGAACGTGGAGCGGGACACCCGTGAGATCTTTAGCATCGGTATTGGTGAAGGTGACGGCCCACGGCCGCTGGCAGACCTCTCCCCAACAGCAGCCTGCGGCGAAGCATCCAAGCCGGCCGAAGGCTTGGCCGAGCGCGAGGCCCGGAGCGAAGGCGTCGAGCGTAATGGCGACGGGAAGCTTGTGCGCGCGCATGTAGTAGAAGGCGAACACCAGCGCGGCGATCAATCCGCCATAAAACACGCCGGCAGCCTGGAGTGTGGACAAGGAAAACAACTCGCCGGGGTTGTCGCGGTAGTATTCGAAATCCACGAGGAACATCAGAAGTTTGGCACCAACGAGGCCGACGATAGCGGAGTAAATACCGAGGTTCTTGACTCGTTCGGGGTCCAGGTTCGATCGTCTGGCGAGATTGCCAGTCACCCATAGGGCCAGAACGAATCCGACCGCGATCAAGAAGCCGTAGGTGGGTAGGAAGAAGCCGTCGAGGGAAATGATCTTAGGGAACATCAGGACTCTTTCGGCGTGGGGACTTTAGAGGGAGCCCATCCGAGAATCTCGAGCGCAAGGAGAATGGCCCCGCAAGTGATGGCGGCGTCAGCGATATTGAAGGTGGGCCAGTGGTAGGCGCCGACGTAGAAGTCGAGGAAATCGGTGACGGAGCCGCGGATGATCCGGTCATAGAGATTGCCGAGCGCGCCACCGAAGACCAGGGCGAGCGCGACACGCTGGAAATTGTTGACGGCGCGGAAGAGCATGACTGCGACGACGACGAGCACGGCGCTTGAAACGCCCATGAGCAGGAAGTCGCGCCAGGGGGATTGGGAGCCGGCAAGGAGCGAAAAGGCCATGCCACGGTTTTCCGAGTGGATGATGTTGAAGAATCCCGGGATGACAGGGTAGGTGTCCCAAAGGCTGAAGTTGCTATCGATGTAGAATTTCGTCGCACGATCAGCCGAGAAAATAAGAAACGAAGCCAGGAAGGACAGGAGACGCGGGATCATGCCGCTGACGACTCCGGATCGTTGAACCCCTGGTCGTCGAGCCAATGACAGACGGCATCGGCGCAGGCGGCGCAGACAGTAGGGAAGCGAGGGTTGGAACCGAGCGTCAAGTATTTCCAGCAACGCTCGCATTTCTGGCCTTCGGCATGATGAACATGAACGGAAAGCTCGGCGTCGGAATGCCCTTCGAGCGAAACTTGAGACGTGATGAAGAGCGCGGGGAGGGCATTCTTATACTGTTCGAGAAGCGGAAGCAAATCATCCCCCGCTTTGAGATGAACTTTGGCTTCCAGAGGCGCACCGATGAACTTTTCCTGGCGTGCAACTTCCAGGCTCTTGTTGACAGTCTCACGGACGGCGACGAGTTTTTCCCAGTTGGCGGCGCGGAGGCGATGTTCGGCGTTCAGTCCCACGGTGAGCTCGGAGGGTTCAGGAAAGAGGGCGAGGTGGACGGATTCGGGCGCACCAGATGTCTTAAGAAGATGGGTCCAGACTTCTTCGGTAGTAAACGTGAGGATGGGCGCCAGCAGCCGCGAGAGCGCATAGGTGATGCGGTACAAGACGGTTTGCGCGCTGCGGCGCGACTGGGATCTTGTGGCGTGGGTGTAGAGACGATCCTTCAGGACGTCAAAGTAGATGGAGCTGAGGTCGACGGTGGCGAAGTTGTAGAGTGCCTGGTAGGCGCGGTGGAAGGCGAATTCCTCGTAGAAGGCGCGGACGCGCGTGGCGAGTTGTTCAGTGCGAGTGAGGATCCACTGGTCGAACTCGAGGAGCTCGTGAGCGGGTAGCGCATGTTTGTTGGGATCGAAGTCGTGCAAGTTGCCCAACGCGTAACGGAACGTGTTGCGCAATTTGCGGTAGGCCTCGGCGATGCGCGTCAGGATGGTGTCGGAGATGCGGACGTCTTCGTCGAACTCGACGGATGCCACCCAAAGGCGGAGAACTTCGGCGCCGTACTGTTTGATGATCTGATCGGGCTCGACGGTATTTCCTAGCGACTTGGACATGGCGCGTCCTTGGCCATCGAGGGTCCAGCCGGGAGTGGCGGATTCGCGGTACGGCGCGTCGCCTTTGAGTCCGACGCCGATGAGCAGCGAGCTTTGGAACCAGCCGCGGTATTGGTCGCCGCCCTCGAGATAGAGGTCGGAGGGCCAAGTGAGTCCATATTGCTGGTTGAGCACGGCGAGGTGAGACACGCCGGAGTCAAACCAGACGTCGAGGATGTCATTCTCCTTCTCAAAATCCGACGCCCGGCAGTGAGAGCATGTGACGCCAGGCGGGAGCAGCTCGGCGGACGACTTGTCGTACCAGATGTCGGCGGTGTGGAGCTCGAATTGGGCGACGACGTGATCGAGGATCTTCTTGTCCGTCAGTCTGGTGTTGCAGGCTTTGCACGCGAAGACAGTGATGGGCACGCCCCAGACGCGCTGTCGCGAGATGCACCAATCGGGACGCGTGGCGATCATGTTGTAGATACGCTGCTCACCCCAGGCGGGCATCCACTTGATCTTGCGGACAGCTTCGAGCGCAAGCTCGCGGAGGCCGTGGCGCTCCATGCCAATGAACCATTGCTCAGTGCCCCGGAAGATGGTTGGCTTGTGGCAGCGCCAGCAGTGCGGATAGGAGTGCTCGATTTTCTTCTGGGCGAGGAGAGCGCCGCGGTCCTCGAGGATCTGGATGATGACGGGGTTGGCGTCCCAGACGGTTTTCCCGATCAGCTCTTCGGGGAGCGCGCCAGGCTCGTCTTCAGTGTGGAAGAGGCGGCCGGCGGCGTCGACGGGACAGTAGATCTGGATACCGTATTGAACACCGGATATGTAATCTTCATGACCGTGGCCGGGAGCAGTGTGGACGGCGCCGGTTCCCTGATCGAGGGTGACATGATCGGCGAGAATTCCGGGCGAGTCGCGCTCGACGAAGGGATGGCGGAAGATGGCTCCTTCGAGGCGCGCGCCTGGAAAGGTGGCAATGGTCTTCGGATCGGCCCAGCCACAGATGTCCGCTGTGTTTTTGACGAGATCGGTGGCGATGAAGTAGACGCTGTTGTTGACTTCAACGGCGGAGTAATTGAACTTGGCGTGAAAGGCGATGGCCATGTTGGCGGGGATGGTCCAGGGAGTGGTGGTCCATACGACGCCGTAGCACGGCCTTTCTTTAAGGGGGCCTTTGAGAGCGGGGTCGATTTGAGCGGGGTCAGAGGTGAGCGGGAAGCGGATCCAGACGGAGGGCGAGGAGTGGTTTTCGTATTCGACTTCGGCCTCGGCGAGCGCGGTGCGGCAGGAAAGGCACCAGTGGACGGGCTTTAGTCCTTTGTAGACGTAGCCTTGATCCAGGAAGTCGACGAAGGCGCGGGCGATGATGGATTCATACTTGGCGTCCATGGTGCTGTAGGATCGATGCCAGTCGCCGAAGACGCCGAGGCGGATGAAGTCCTGTCTTTGAAGATCGATGTATTTTTGGGCGTATTTGCGGCACTCCTGACGGATCTGGGACACGGTCATTTTGGCTCTTTTGGAGCCGAGCTGACTGTCGACTTTGATTTCGATGGGAAGGCCGTGGCAATCCCAGCCGGGGACGTAGGGAGAGTCGAATCCAGCCATCGTTTTGGACTTGACGACCAAGTCCTTGAGCGTCTTATTGAAGACGTGGCCGAGGTGGATGTTACCGTTGGCGTAAGGAGGGCCATCGTGCAAGACGTAGCGCGGGCGGCCGGCGCAGGTCTGACGGATACGCTGATAGAGATCGATCTGGTTCCAGCGGTCGAGCAGTTTGGGCTCAGTCTGGGGGAGATTGGCCTTCATGGCGAAGGCGGTTTGTGGGAGGTTAACCGTTTGTTTCAGATCGAATTCCATGGAGGATGAACGAGGGGTGGAACTTTCATGGTAGCGGATTGCCGGGCAGAGGTCGCGATTTGTGTTTTCAGAAGGATGGGCTTCGTTCTGAGGACCGCCTGCGTTCCGGGGACAGCGCTCGTTCCGAAGGTGTTGAAGAAGTTTCAAGGCGCGATGGAAGCGGGTGGAGAGTTGGGATTCACGGCGGGAAATGGATTCGAGACGATCGAGGAGACTGGATCTGTGAATGGTATGCGCCAGGCGATCGGTTTGGTGGAGACTGACGGCGAAGGCGCTGTGACGATCGAAGGAGCCTTCGTAGGCCGCGGCTTCGGCGCGGGGGCCGCGGCGCAGCCGCCAGGAAAGAGTGGCGATTTCATGGACCACTGCTTTCTCGCCGGGATTGGCGGGGCAGTAGTGTTCGTTGAACCCGGTGAGGAAGACGCCGAGATCTTCTTCGGTTTCGCCGAAGGAGGGGAGGACGAGATCTTCGGCGCAGAGGCCGTGGCGGAGGGAGTTTTTCGACGATCGTTGTTTGCCTTCTTGCGTCTTGGGTCCCGTGGATTTGAGGGCGTTGAGGCGATTGGCGTCGCGGACTTTATTGAGTAGCATGATGACGATTCCTTGTGGATCGCAAGCCAGAGTCTGCGCCACGGGCGGCCATAGACAGCCTAGCAGGGAGTCAAGCAGGTTCAGGTGAAAAAAGGGCCTTTTGGGAGGGAATGTAGAGCAATATTATCAATTAGAAGAGGCAGTTACGAAGAAAATGAGGGGTTCGATAATTGGGTTGTGACTGACTCTATCCGGAGGCTACACGAGAGCGTGATGCTCGATCCAGGAGCCGAATGCAGGAATAGCAAGGTGGTGGTCGGACGTAAGCAGGTTAGCGATGTGTGAACCAGCGGCGTACAGGCGTCAGATTCGCTGCCTTTCCCCGATGGGCTCGTCGAGTCTGAACTTTCCCATCGCCGCAAGCCTATACACTGCGGCTGCGGTAAATTGCGTCGACACGGACGCGAGATAGATTGGCGCGCTGCTGGTGAGCGGCCGCACTCCCTCCGCAGTTCCCGCAGCGCTTCAACGGCGTACCCGGGCACCCTACCACGCCTCCAGCGAGGAACCGGGCAAGGTAGGATCGTCAGCTACCGGGGACTGGCCCCCAACTGCCGCAGCACCGCTAGCGCGCGCTGGCGGATCTCCACGTCCGGCCCAGCCGCCGCCTGGCGCAAGTACGGGATTGCGCCGCCGGGGTTGCCGGTGGCGGCCAGCGCCATCCCCAGGCCAAAACCCGCACGGACCGACTCGGGCCGCAGCCGTACCGCCTCGCGATAGCGCAAAACCGCCGCGGGCGCCTGATTCCGAGCCATCAGCAGATCGCCGAGCAGTTCATGTGCGTCGGCAAACGCGGGATCGGCGCGCAAACAGGCTTCGAGTTCCCGTTGCGCGTCGTCGTAACGCTGCGTCTTTCCTAGTAGCATCGCGTAGTTGTAGCGCGTGCCGGCGTCGTTGGGACGGAGCTGAAGCGTGCGGTCAAATTCCGCTTGCGCCTCGGCCGACCGTGTGCTTGCTGCCAAGAGATTCGCCAGGTTCCCGTGGGCGTCGGCATAGTCCGGCTTGATGCGGATCGCTTCGCGGAAAGAAGCCTCGGCGCGGGCCCCGTCGCCGGTGGAGAGCCGCAGGATTCCAAGATTGTTATGCGCCTCCGGTAGCTCGGCATCACGCTCGATCGCCTTTACTAATGCGCCCAACGCGTCGGCCGTCCGGCCTAGCGACCGGTAGGTCAGCCCGAGCTCATGCCAAGTGAGCGCGCGTCCGGAGGCGAGCGAGAGCGAACGCTGCAACGCCGGGACGGCCTCGGCGTGCCGCGACAATCGCCGCAGCACCGTTCCAAGCTTCTGCCACCCGAAGGCGGACGAAGGATCCCGGCGCACCACCTCGCGATACCACGGTAGAGCCTTCGCCAACTGCCCGTCATTCTCGAAAGCCTCGGCCAGTTCGAGATACCAGTCCGCCCGCTGCGGCGAATACCGCGCGATCGCCGCCGTTAACTGCGCCATGCCCGCCTTCAGATTGCTCTTCTGCTTGACCTGCGCGACGGCCCGGTACAACTCGCCCTCCGGCGTGCGCGGAAGCGTGGCGGGATAGTAAGGAACGACTTCGCCCGCGTACACATCCTGCCGCTCTGCTCGCTCGGCCAACAGGTCGCCCATTGGCCTGGCGCGTTGAATGTAGTGATCGGTCATTGAGACGTGGATCACATCCTCGGTCCGCCGCTTCGGCATATGGCACTCCACGCAGCCGTTCCCCGTCTGCGGCGGCGCGTGCGAGGCGGTGCTGAGCAGCCCACTATGGCACTGGCGGCAAACGCCGTCGTAGTGGCGCACGGCCTCCGCGCCCCTCGGAGCATGGTGTGGGTCGTGGCAAGTTGTGCAGAGCAGCTTGCCGGCACTCTTGATGTAACAAGCCGACCGGCGCAGACGATAGGCCGAGCCGGCAATCTCGAATTTCTCCTCACGACCCGTGTTCGGCGCGTGATCGAAGTTCAGAATGAAATCCGCCAGGGCCTCGCCGGGGCGGAAGGAAAATGGCCCGCGCCCGTAACGGAGAATTGCATTCGGCAGAGGAAAGCTGGTTGTTTCCAGATGGCAAGCCATGCAGATCTCCATCTGGCGCTCGGCGTCGAGCCGTGCCGGATTCACAATCGCCCGGCGCACCAAGTCGTGTGCCACGCCAGGACGGCCCGCCAGATCCACGTGCCGCGCGCCCGAACCGTGGCACCGCTCACAATCGATGCCTTCGGGGAGCGCACCGATGTAGACCGGGTCCTCCCCGGCCTTCTCATTCCGGGCAGGAACCTTCGGATAGGCGTTGTGGCAGAACATACAGTCGTAGGTGATCGGCCGGCGGAAGCCTTCGTGGTCCGGCCGGTCGTAGCCGGGATTCATCGCCCAGTAGCCGCCCTTCTCCGCGTACCAGCCCAAAGGCAGCTCGATCAGCGTGTCCGCCGCGGTTCGATGCAGATACGCGCGAGCGTGAGTGCCGGACCCCATCACATAGTCGACGCGCTTTTCCATCACGTTGACTTGCCGGCCGGCGGAGTCCAACTGATGCCGGCGCTGAAAGAACTCTTCGCCGCGTACCAACATGGTGAAGAAACTTTCAGAAGGCGAGTGATAATAGGCGGCCGCGGGGATCGGGGTGTTTTCCGGCGAAGGCCGTGAGAACGAGCGGCCCATGCCCCTCTTCCGGTAGGAGTCCCAAATCTCGCGGTGGCAGGCGGCGCAGGTCATCGACTGGTCAGGCTGCGACCGGTCAGGCTGCCCGAATACGATACTCGCCAACAGTGCCAGCAGTAGTAGCCGCGCTCCCATGCGTGACTCATCGTAACAGACCATACCCGGCTTCACTCTGTGATATGCTCACCCCATTACCTGGAAAGGGGAATTCGCTTGACCTCAACTATCCGTACCTGTCTACGGGCCATGAATATCCGCGCGGCCCTGTTGCTGCTGACGGCCTCGGCCGCTGTCTGGGCACAGAGTGGCGCGGGCACCATCCAGGGGACCGTGCAGGACGCCACGTCCGCCGCTGTCCCGAATTGCTCGGTGCAGGCTTTGAACCAGGCGACCGGCGTCTCGACGGAAACCACGTCGAACGAGAGCGGGTTCTACGCCCTCAAGGGACTTTTGGCCGGAACCTACAAGGTCACGTTCAGCGCGGCCGGCATGAAGAAGTCGGAGTCGACGATCACGTTGCAGAGCGGCCAGGTCCTGGTGTTCAATCGGCAATTGGCAGTCGGGGAGGTCACCGAAACGGTCACGGTCAGCGGCGAAACGATTCAACTTGCCACCTACGATAGCGGCACCGTCAACACTCATCTCGACGCCGCCCGCATCAGCCAGCTCCCGCAGAACGGCCGCAACATACTGGGCCTGGCGCAGAAGACCGTGCCCGGCCTGGAAGGCGGTGGCACACGCGCCAACGGCTTGATGCAGGAAGCCATGGAGTATTCGCAGGACGGCGCACCGATGACCAACCGCAACTTCGGCGGCGAATCCAACTCCGCCCAGGCCACGCTGCCCGACCCCGACTCGGTGCAGGAGGCGCGCTTCGAGACGCTCAACTCGAACGCCCAGTTCGCCACTCCCGCTACCGTGATTCTCACCACCAAGTCCGGCACCAACGAGTTCCACGGCACGATGTTTGAGACCGCGCGCAACAATTACTTCGGGATCGCGCGCGCCCGGCAGGATCCGGCGGACTTCAAGGCCCCGCCACTGATTCGCAACGAGTTCGGCGGGTCGATTGGCGGCCCGATTTGGATCCCGAAACTTTACAACGGCAGGAACCGGTCGTTCTTCTTCTATGCCTATGAGCGATTCTCGCTGCGCCAGGCGCGCCAGCAGTTGATGTACGTGCCTACGGTCCCGATGCGCACCGGCGATTTCAGAGGACTGATCAACAACGCCGGTCTGTTGCAGCAATTGTACGATCCAAACTCAACCCAGAGCCGCGAGAACAACTACGCCCGGATGCCGTTCGTCGACAACCAGATTCCGCTGGCGCGGATCAGCCCACTCGCCAAAACGCTCTATGCGGCTACGCCCCTGCCGACGTCCGCCGACAATCCCATCATCAACCAGAACCTGAACGGACAGAACCTCACCGAGCAGACCGTGCCGAATTACACCGTCCGCTTCGACCACGTGTTTAACGACAAGAACCGCGCCTACTTCCGGTTCACCGAAATCGATCAGCAGCAGCGGGCGCTGCGGAACTACCCGTCCAATTCGCCCCCCAATCTCCCTACCAGCGAACTGGCGGAGGGCGCCACCGGCTACCAGCACATTCCCATCCAGACTATCAGCGGCGCGCTCGGCTATTCGAAAATCTTCTCGCCGACCTTCTTTTCCGAAACGATCCTCAGCATGCAATGGCAGAGGATGTATGTGGAAGGGCCCGCGGTCTCGTATAAGAATTACGAGGAGCAATTCGGCCTGCCCAACAACTTCGGTCAGATCGGATTCCCCGCCATCGGCCCGAACCTCTTCATGCCCTATGGCGGATCACAGTGGCTCTATGGCATGAGCCAGCGCCTCACTACGCTCGATGAGAACCTCAATAAGATCTGGCGCAAGCACCAGTTCGCCTTCGGCGGGCGCATCCGCCACGAGAAGTTCGGCTACATGTCGGACCGCTCGCCCGACCAGATCACTTATACGAACCTCGCCACCGCGATCTATGACCCGACGACCGGCGCCAACTTCAACGCGCGACCGAACACGGGCTGGCAGGACGCCGACTTCTTCCTTGGCGCAGCGTCGAGCTTCAGCCAGAACCGCAATGCCCCTTTCAACAACTGCTCGTTGATCGAGTTCGACACCTACTTCCAGGACAACTGGCGAGTCACCCAACGGTTGACTCTCAACCTCGGCGTTCGTTGGGAAGCGCACCCGGCGCCGCGAGCAGCCAACGATTACATGGTGGCCTTCGATCCCAGGAACAACGCGCTGGTGCTGCCCCGGCCGCTGGACTACTACGTCAAGGAAGGCCTGACCCATGGAGCACTGATCACCAACCTTCGCGACCTCGGGGTGAAGTTCATGAACCCGCAGGAGGCCGGCCTGCCTTCGCGCGGCTTCTACAGCAGTAATGCAAACATCATGCCGCGAGTAGGCTTCGCTTACATGCCGTCGTTCGGCCGCAACGGCACGGTCATACGCGGCGGCTACGGCATTTTCATCTATCCCGTGCCCGTCCGAAACTCCATCCGCTACCTGACAGCGGGCTATCCATTCACGGCGAGCTATTCGCAGAGCTACACGGCCGCGGCACAATCGCCGGACGGCCTGCCCAACTTCCTCCTGCGCAACCCGCTGACGGTGATTACTGGAGTCAACAGCCGCGACGTCGTGAACAGCAATTCCACCAACGCGCTGCTACCCGGCATTTCCGCCGGCACCAGGGCAAGCGCCGACTATCCTCCAGCGCGCGTGCAAGAGGCGAACTTCACCATCGAGCAGCCATTTCGGGACGGCTCCGTGTTCCGCGCCTCGTACGTGTTCACGCACGGCGAGAACCTCGACCAGAACTATCTGATTAACGAAGCTCCCTCCACCTATGTGTGGCAGGTGACCACCGGTACGGCGCTGCCGACGGGAAGGTTCGCCGGCGTAGCGACCCGTCCTTACGATCAGCGCACCTGGGGCGGCATCACGCAGTCGACCAAGTTCGGCTTCTCGAACGACAGTGCCCTGCAGTTCAACTATCAGCGGCCCTATCGCCAGGGCTTCGGCTACCAGATCTTCTATGTCTACTCGCGCGCCTTCCGCGTGGGCGGCAATACCTTCCGCGACAACGTGCTCTATCCGGCCGCGATCTTCGCCCCCGGTGCGATTCCCCAGGGCATGGACGTCGGCACACAGCTCGAGCCGAGCCGTGAATTCAACCGGTGGCAGAACTACCGGCCGGATACGGTCATTCCGCTGCACCGCGTTTCCTTCAACGGAATCGTCGATGTGCCGTTCGGCAAAGGCCGGCGCTTCCTGAAGAGCAGCAACCGGCTCCTCGACGCCATTATCGGTGGCTATCAGATGGCTTTCGTCGGTACCGTAGTGTCGCAGTCCTTCCAGGTGACCAACACCAACTGGGGCGCCACGAACCCGATCACGCTCTACAAGGACGGCGCGCCGGTGACGGATTGCCGTTCGGGCGTCTGCCGCGACGCTTATCTGTGGTTCAACGGCTACTTGCCGCCTACGGTGATCAACGCGGCCGGCCGTGGCGTGCAGGGCGTTCCGTCGAACTACCAGCCCTACCTGGCGCCGATCAACAACACTCCCGGCGCGCCGAACTTCGGCAACAACAACGTGACGGTCAGGCTGAATAACGGCCAACAGGTCACGACCGCGTTCTTGCCCGGTCCGGCCGGCGTGAACCCGTATAACGCGATGGTGCTGCAGGGTCCGAAGAACTTTCAGACGGATATTTCGCTCTACAAGGAGTTCGCCATCAACGAGCGCTTCCGGCTGCGGTTCAACGTGGACGCGTTCAACGCCTTCAACATCCAGGGACTCACCAACCCGAACGCGACCGACGGTATTCAGCAGCTCCAAACTTCTTACTGGACGCCGCGGCAGATCCAGTTCACGGGCCGCTTCTCGTTCTGATCTCAAGCGACCCGCCAGACCGACCCATCAGGCAAAGAAAGATGTTAAGGTCAAGTCTTCACCCGAGAGGCGTAGTGCCCGTGACAGTCACGCGGCTCTCGCGCTGCGTGGACGTGATTGGTCCATGCGCTCCGGACTCCTCTCGACACCGTCCGAGTCGCCCTCGGACTTTTTCCCCAGACCCCGTCGTTCAGGTTAAGGCTTCCACGCGGTTAGCGCTATTCCCGGATCTCCCGCTGCAAACGCCGCAGCCGCCCCTTCAGTTCTTCGCTGGCATCGACAACCTGGTTAATGTCGTAAATCACCCGGGGAGTCATGAAGACAATCAATTCTGTCCGCTCCTTGCTATAGGACCGGTTCCCGAACGCTGCTCCGATGACCGGCAGCTTGTGCAGGAAGGGGATCCCTGTCGACGAGGAGCCATCCGACTCGTTAATGATCCCCCCGATCGCGACCGTATCTCCGTCTTGCAAGGTGATCTGCGTGTTGATCGCTCGCCGCGAAAACGACGGTGACTGGATCGATCCCGCGGCCGGCGCCTGTGGCGCGCTCACTTCCTGGTTGATAAAGAGCGTCACGATTCCGCTTGGATTCACACGTGCCATCACGTTCAGTGTCACGCCGGTGTTCCGCGACTGGATTGAGTTTGCGAAAAGAGAATTGCCGCCACTTTGAACCGGTGAGACGGCTTGCGCGGTCAGCGTCGGTACTTCGATCCCCACGTTGATGGATGCTGGAATGCTATCCGTGGCAATGAGACTCGGAGCCGAAATCACCTTTGCCCGCGTCGCATTCTCCTGCAGTGTCAGGAATCCGAGCAGCTCACGGCTCGCGCCGACCAACATACCCCCGGAAAGCTTTGTCGTGCCATCAGCGAGGGTAGCGAGCAGTGACCGCCCGGCGTTGGCTTCTCCGCCCGTGCCCCGCTTCTGCAGGAATGCGGACACTCCGCTGGCAAAAGCGCCAGTCAAGTTCACTTCGTAAATCTTGGCCTCCACCAGTATCTGGCGCGGTGGAATGTCGATCTGTGCGAGCAGCTTCTGGATCTGCTGGTAGTCCTGCGCGGTCGCCTGAATCAGCAGCGTGTTGTCCATCGGGTTGGGGATGATGCGCGGAATTTTCGACCAGTCCATGTAGCCGCCAGTGGATCCCAGGTAACTGCCAGTGGTGTCCGTAGTCGTAGTCGATCCCTGTGCTGCTGTGCTCTGAGGAGGCTGCCCGGCAACCCCCATCCCCATTCCCAGAGGAGCGACGCTCGGCGGATAACCCTGCGGCATGTAACCGCCCGGGTAGCCGTAGCCGCCGCCAGGGTAACCACCGCCTGGGTAGCCGCCATAACCGCCCCCCGGATATCCACCGTAGCCGCCGCCGT
>Ga0187893_10001613_pt1 | contig 53514 bp, 46 predicted proteins | sample MA1701074metaG_FD_139574 | JGI IMG/M metagenome (GOLD analysis project Ga0187893, IMG submission 139574) | White microbial mat communities from a basaltic lava cave in the Kipuka Kanohina Cave System on the Island of Hawaii, USA - MA170107-4 metaG ... | reverse complement strand
TCACGCAGCTTGGCGATGACTTGGTCCGGGCCATGTCTCTTCCGCTTCATCGAGAATCTCCTTGCCCATCCGGGCAGTAAAGACTCTCATAAGAACTGGATCAAGTTTCGGGGAGCAGGTCAGTTGGGGCAACCCTAAAATGCTTTCGGTGAGTACGTATAGCAGCAATTCGCCTCCTTCGCCCGTGTTCTTCAGGTCACAAAATAGACCCCGCGCTTCGCGCTCAAGTTTGACAAATTGTGCCGTTGAATTCGTCTGCTCAAAATCCTGCTTCGCTTCCTGTATGCGAGATCGTGGAATGGCGTAATTGATGACCTCATGTTGCAGTCGTTCTGCGAGGTCCTTTACTCGAACCTTCCCGTTGCCGTCCCGAAGTAGATAATGACAGCATAACTTCGTGGCGGTCTGTCCTACTTGGCTACTTACACAAACTGGCTGAAAGTAGGCTGCGAATGTAGATTTCTCGTGTCGAAGCAGCCCCGGTATAGCCTTCGCTAATAGAGGACAATCGGCGACGAGACGCTCAGATTTTTCTTGTGCAATTGTCGCAGACCGTTTTGACATTTCTAACCCTGAGCCTTGCAGTGCCCATCGAAGATCGTCGGTGTGTGATTAAAGTGATCAACTACTGTGCGGTTCGCCCAACAGAAGTTCAAGACAAAGTACTCTATGAAATCTTGGTTCACGTGCCCTGACCCTGGGTCGCTCGGTTATGCCTTGTCAGCCCGTTGCTTAAGGCTTAGAGTTTACCAGATTGGTACGATGTGGCCACGGGAATCTGGTGCGGGCGGCCGGGCTCGAACCGGCACTCCCTTTCGGGAGCGCCAAGAATCACGTCAGGCAAGGGGATTCTTGTCTAGCGGTGCGCCCCCCCGTCGCCTTGGGCCTCCGTACGTTGGTTGCAACTGGGTAATCGGTAGTGCGGCCACGTTCACATTGAGTGCCTGTGATGGTCTGCCTTGATGCGGACGGTCGGAATCGAACCGACAATTCCTTGCGGAAACGGGTTTTTTAGACCTTACATTCCTGCTCCGTCGCGTCTTTGTGCTGAGGGGAAACAATCCGGGGATACCTGAAAGCTCGCGTCTCGGAACCGCGTTACTAATCAAGGGCATGGCACATTTCTTCGAGTCCCGTCACTCCCGCCAATTCTCTTCCCGCCAAGGCGCGCCGATTCCCGCGAACGGCGGCAGTGCCTAGGCCAAGAGCCTGTTACGCTTCCGCCGACGAACGCTGATTTTCGTTGACAACCGCGAGCGTTTGGGGAAACATCTGGGGAAACATTTCTTTCCATCGCGATTTGTTTCCCTATGCGCCTTACCGATAAGGTCGTGAAAGCGGCCAAGCCCAAGGAAAATCTCTACCGTATCTTCGACGGCGAAGGGCTCTATCTCGAAGTCCATCCTAACGGAGCCAAATACTGGCGCATGAAGTGCCGCTTTAATGACCGCGAAGATCGACTGGCTTTTGGAGTCTATCCAAAGGTATCGCTTGCTGATGCCAGAGAGAAGCGAAAAGCCGCTCAAGATGCCCTCGACGCTGGCAAAAACCCGCGCTACACCGCTGGCCGAAAAGGCGAGACTACCTTTCGCGAGATCGCTAAAGAATGGTTCGATGCCCGGAAGGGCGGCTGGAAAAACAAGTATGGTGCTACCGTTTGGCATCGCCTTGAAAGCGATGTCTTTCCTCGCCTGGGCGATACGGAGATAGGCCGGATTGATGCGCAGGACATCTTGGCGGTAATCCGCCGCATCGATGCCCGGGGAGCGCCGGAGAAGGCAAAGAGAGTGCTGCGGTACATCAACGGCATCTTCAGGTACGCGATCATAACGATGGGCGAAATGCGTTACAGCCCGGCCGTAGGGCTGCACGAAGCAATATCCACACGTCCGGTCAAGCATAATCCTTATTTGAAGGAATCCCAGCTACCCGAATTCCTCAAGCGACTCGATGGGTATCAGGGTAATCGCGTTGTCGTCCTCGCCGCCAAGTTCCTGCTGCTGACGATGACACGGACAGGCGAGATGCGCTTTGCCCGCCCGGATGAAATCGACTGGAAGGAAAAGATATGGAAGATCCCCGAAGAACGGATGAAGATGCGGCGGCCACATTGGGTCCCGCTGTCCCGACAGGTGTTGGCGATTCTTGACGAAGCCAAGGAATACGGAAATAGCTATATCTTTCCGAGTCCCATCCGGGGCGGTCGGCCGATCAGCGAGAACACCATACTTTACGCTCTTTATGACCTGGGCTATCGAGGTAAGCTGACCGGACACGGATTTCGCGCCACGGCCAGCACGATCCTAAACGAACGCGGCTATAACACGTTGGCCATCGAGCGACAGCTTGCACACGTTGATCGAAACACCGTAAGGGCTTCGTATAACCACGCCGAATTCCTTAATGAGAGACGCGAGATTCTTCAAGCCTGGGCCGACCTTCTGGATGAGTTGCGTAATTCCTGAGAATCCAGTCGTCAACCTCCTGCTCCCGCCACTTGTTCCTGCGCCATTTGTGCGTTGGCCTCGGAAACGTTCCATCCGCGATTCGCTCATCAAGCCAAGTCTTGCCGAATCCGATCTTCTGCAAGACATCTTCCGTATCCAATAACCGCTCTGTCATGTGCCCCCCTTTCAAACGGTCGCGTGCCGCGCCTCTCCGAGTATTCTGCCTATTATCATATCACAACTGATAGACAGTTAAAATGTGTAAATGTTCTACGAGAGCCGGTTGTGCTTGGTAGGAAGATTCTTCCCATGTCGGCGCGCGGAAGCTGGCTCTCAGCGCGAGTTTCCCCGGGAAAGTTCCTAACAGGGCACTGTTAGGGGAGAAGCCTGTAAGAACTTTCGTCTCGAACGTCTCGAAGCAGGACAGCCAGTGTGGGAGCCAGTTTCCCCGGGAAAGTCTCGCGTGCGATGGGAACAATTTGCCCGGTTAGGCCAGTGAATACCAGGTGGAGCGCCCTTTCCCGCTGCGCTTGAGGTGGCGGGCTTTGGTTAGTTCGGTGAGGCGCTTCTTGACGGTGGCGCGGGGCGCTTTGGTGACGCGGATCACGTCGGCCACGCTGATTTGGCCATGCTCGGCGGCAAGGTCGATGATGGCGATGGCCAGTTCGGGCAGGGTCGAGCGCATGATCTTCTCACGCTCGACCTTCGCTTCCAGCTTGCTCTTCTGCTTCTGGAGTGAATGTAGAAAAAACGACAGCCACGGCGACCAGTTCGGGGACTTCTTCTTAAGCGTACCCTGCGTCCGGCGAAGCGCAAGGTAATAGCCTTCTTTATTCTGTTCAACGATGCTTTCAAGCGAACTGTAGGGGACATAGGCGTAGCCGCTCTTGAGCAAGAGCAAGGTCGTGAGCACGCGCGACAGCCGTCCGTTGCCGTCCTGGAATGGATGGATCGCCAGAAACACGACGACGAAGACCGCGATGATGATGAGCGGATGGAGGCTCTTGTCCTTCGTCGACTTGGCGAACCACGCGACAAGCGCTTCCATTTCGCGCGGCGTGGCGAACGGCGTCGAGGTCTCGAACACGACGCCGACGGACCTACCGGATGCGTCGAAGGCTTCGACGTTGTTGGGCATCTTCTTGTATTCGCCGCGATGGCGGGCGTCCTTCTTGGAATACTTGAGCAAGATGGCGTGAAGCTGCTTGATGTAGTTCTCCGTGATGGGGATGGCGTCGAAGTTGGAAAACACCGTGTCCATCGCAGTGGCGTACCCGGCGACTTCCTGCTCGTCGCGGGTGGCGAAGGTCTTGGCTTTGATTCGCCCCAGCAGTTTCTCGACTTCGCGGTCGGTGAGCTTGGCTCCCTCGATGCGCGTGGAAGAGCCGACGCTTTCAATCGTCGCAATCTTGCGGAGTTGGCGCAGCCGCTCCGGCGCGAGCTTGCCCAGCGCGCGCCACGCGCCCTTGAATTCGTCGATTTCGGCAATCAACGAAAGCATCTCCTGGGTGATGGTGAGCGAGCCGGTTCGGATCATAGCCGCAACTATAGCCAATTAGAGCCGATTCTGTAAAGCCGTTTTTGGGCTCTAATCGGCTACGGAATCGGCTACGGAATCGGCTACGCGCGGCGTCGCTCGGTGGGGTTCAGCCATGCGGCCTCGCCGATGCCCCGGCGAGGCCGCGATTTTTCAGCGATGGCGGTTGCCGGTCATTCGACCGGCTTCCGCTCGCCGCGAACCCAGTCGGACGCCTTCTGAGCGGCTCCGGCGGCGGCGATGACGAGTTTCTTATCGCCGCGAAGCTGCTTCAACCAGCCTTGCAGGTAGGCGGCTTGGTTCTCGATGGTCACGGGCTTGATGCCCGCATGGGCGGACAGGAACGCGGCGGCCATTTCGGCGACGAGTTCTTCCTTGCCGTAGTCGGGCGAGCCAAACGGCTGCGGATCGGAGTCGATTCCTCGGTCAAGCCGCTTGCTATGCCCAGTGCTGTGGGCGAGTTCGTGAAAGAGCGTGCTGTAATACTCCTCGCAGGACGCAAAGCGCGTCTGCTCCGGCAAGCGAACGCTGTCCGTTGACGGACGATAGAACGCCCGCGTCCCGCCATGCTCGATGGTCGGTGCATCGGCATAGGTTCTGACGATGGCTTCGGCTGCTTCAATCGGCTTGAAGTCAATGGGCGTGAACGTCGCGGCATCCGGTGCGGCGATGCCTTCGCACTGAGCGACGTTGAACACGCGATAGTATCGCAGGATGGGGACTTTCGTCGGTTCGCCGGTTTCCTTGTCGGTTGTTTCGTATTGCTTCCAGAAAATGACGAACGACGACTTTTCGCCCTTCTTGACGCTGCCCTTCTTCTGCTTCGCCTGATTGAACGTGAGCCAGTACGACGACTCGTAGCCGCTTACCCAGGCGGTGAACGCCAACAGGAACACGTTGACGCCCCGATACTCATTGCCGCTCTCCAGATTCTTGGGCATTCCGGCATTCTGCCTGCCGAGAATGGGAGAACGCCAGGGAACGACACCCTTCTCCAACATGGCGATAATCTGGTCGGTGACGTTTTGGTAAATGTCGAATTGCATGGGTGAATCCTCCAATCGAAATTGAGTGTTCGGCGGCTGTGCGAACGACGCACACGCCCGCCTTGCAACCGATAGGTGGCAAGCCCCAGTGACCGCGCGCCGCAGTCACAGGTGGAACCGTCGGAGAAGAGGACTCCTTTGGAGTAGTACCTTGACGGCGAGCACGGTCGCTAAAATGAGGGTGTTCTGATTTGCAAGGCGGGGGTGTTGATCGCACCACTCGAAGCTCGTCATGCCCGGCGAGATTCGAGCCTAGAAATGTGGCTGAGAATTTGTTCCGACGAAGGATGATTGAGTTATGCGTCACCACTTCTTGCCTCAACATTATTTGCGAGGCTTCACAAGTTTAGGGACGGCGGAAGGAACGCTTTATCTGTTCGACAGCCGACACGGAAGCATTAGGCCGACGAGTCCTCAAAAGTGTGCAAGGATTAGCGGGCTTTATGCAGCCCGGTTTCCTGACGCGGTCGGGCCAAATCTTTTGGAAGACATGCTCGCTCAGATGGAAAACACGGTCGCCCCTATCTTGCGCAATGCACTCTTGGCGCGTCAACTACCCTCAGGTAATGAGCGACTGCAATTGCTTGTTTATATAGCCGCTCTTTGTGCTAGGAATCCAGAAGTTCGCAGTAAATTTGTCCCGTTTTCAGATTTCCGGAAGAATTCACTTGCTTGTACGTCATCAGCCGATGACTTTGCCCGCCTCGTTTCGCCCCTGGTACTCTGTCGTGTAAATGTCACTGAGGAAATTCGTAGAGCGTTTCATTCACTTGCACTTCAGATTCCTGATTCGAGTGCGGATCGGAACCTAGACGCCGAATGGCCTTTCTGGATGCTATTAGGCACAAATCTTATTTATCATCAATACATGATTAGGCGCGGAATTAATGTGTTGGTGTGTAAACATGATGCTTCTGATTTGGTGTGCTCGGACAACCCAGCGCGATTCTGGTTTGACATGAGCGGCGGAACAACTGACCCGCGAGAACATGAACTTAATTTGTGCTTAGCTCTTGGGCGTAGGCTGGGTCTCTTGATTACAAAAGGCACGCTGGGCCAAGTGCAAGAACTGACACCGGAGCAGGTAATGGGGTTCAATGGGTTCGCAGTTCGACAAGCAGCCCGATTTGTGTTTTCGTCTTCCCCATCCTATGAAATTGAAATTGAACACGGCGGTAAGCAGACAATTGAAGACTATTCCGCATTTATTCGCCACGCACCCTGACGGAAAAAATTGGCGAGCGGGCTTGTGAGGCCCGCCCGCGTGATTGCCGTTAGTCCTTCTTTTCCGAAGCGACGCGTAGGACGATGCGTCCGTCGAGCGGCAGGGCTTCAAGCTGGATGTTGAAGCCTTTTCCATCGGCGTGCGCCCACGCCGTGCCAATGCGGGTCCAGAAGGCTTTATGGCCTTCGCGGTCACGCACCTGATAGGCGACATGGCTGGGCAGCTTCGCGGTTTGCTTGGTTGTGTTCGTGTTCGTGTCTGACATTTTCGTTCTCCTTCTTTGGTTACTAGGCCACGACCATCGCGGCTGATGACACGGTGAACAAAGCCGAATCAGCCGGGGGCGAAGCCGAGCGAAGCGCTGCGGTCAAACTGAAAATGGTGGGTCCCCAAAGGGGGAAACGATTTTCTGATTGACCGCCCTGGCGACGGCTTTACGTGTCCATCAAATAAGCCGCGTGTCTGTTGGACGGGACCAAAGATCGAAGGGAACGAAGTCGGACACAAACCAAGCGATAGAAACCGAGAGCGAAGATTGCCCGCCGTCGCACCTGTGCGCGCGCAAGGGCGTATCAGATTGGTAAGCATCGCCGGTGGTGGAGAGCGCCGATGCAGTGATTCGTCCGCTTACTGAGCCGCGAGCTACTGCGTTGTCAGCGTCGCGGCCGTGAACTTGGACTAATGGCGCGGGTGGCCTCCAAACCCGCAGTGTTCCTCGATTTGGTGGAATGGGCATGACAGAAATTCAGTGCAAGAACATGCACGTTATGGTAGAATAAAAAATGCTCCGTATCATTCAAAGCACGAGTGCCGCCGGAGCCCGTTCTTACTATTCGACGGCTGACTACTACAGCGAGGGACAGGAACTCACTGGTCTCTGGCGTGGCGAAGGCGCGAAGCGCCTCGGCCTGTCCGGCGTCGTCCAACAGAACGATTGGGACGCCCTCTGCGACAACCGCAATCCCGTCACCGGTGGCGTTCTCACGCCACGGCAGAAGCAAAACCGGCGCGTTGGTTACGACTTCAATTTCCACGTCCCGAAGAGCATTTCCATCGTTTACGGACTGACGAAAGACGAGCGCATTGTGGACGCTTTCCGCGCATCGGTGAATGAAACGATGCAGGACATGGAAGCGGAAATGAAAACGCGCGTACGTGCGGCGGGAAAAAATGAAGATCGCACGACGAGCAATATGGTGTGGGGGGAGTTTGTGCATACGACAGCGCGGCCTGTGGACGGTCTGCCCGATCCGCACTTGCACGCGCATTGCTTCGTCTTCAACACCACCTGGGACGAAAGGGAACAGCGTTGGAAGGCCGGACAGTTCGCCGATGTGAAGCGCGATGCGCCGTATTTCGAGGCGAAGTTTTATTCGCGGTTCGCACGTCGGCTGGAGGAATTGGGCTTGCCGGTCGAACGATTGAAAAAGGGATGGGAACTTCGTGACATCCCCAAGTCGGCGATAGAGAAGTTCTCGCGGCGGACGGCACTCATCGAACAAGAGGCGAAGGAGCGTGGCATTACCGACGCCGCCGAAAAGGACCAACTTGGGGCGAAGACCCGCGAAGGCAAGTGCAAGGAAATCAGTTTCGACGAGCTGCGCGAGTATTGGCGCTCGCGCCTGACGGCGGATGAAAGCAGCGCAGTACAGACGGTTGCCGGTCGCATCGGAAGCGCAGTCATTGGCGAAGACCGGCACGTCGCGGCAGAAGCCGCATCGCGGGCAGTCGAGCATTGCCTGGAGCGGAGTTCCGTGGTGCCGGAACGGAAGCTCTTGACCGAAGCGCTCAAGCGCAGCATCGGCGCGGCCTTGCCGGAAACGGTTGAGCGGGCTGTAGAAACGCAAGGGCTGTTGGTGGCGGTGCGGAACGGACAACGGCTGGCGACAACCCGGAATGTGCTTTTGGAAGAGAAAGGGATAATCGCATTCGCCCGCGAAGGTCGAGGCACCTGCCGACCGCTGGGTGATGCCTTGTACGCCATCAAGCGTGATTGGCTTAACGACGGCCAGCGCCGGGCGGTGCAACACGTACTGGGTTCATCGGATCGGGTCATCGTGGTGCGAGGGGCGGCGGGGACAGGGAAGACAACGATGATGCAGGAGGCGGTCGAGGCGATTGAGACAAACGGCAAGCGAGTGTTCACCTTTGCCCCCTCTGCGTCGGCAAGCCGGGGAGTGCTAAGAGAGGATGGATTCGCTAATGCGGACACGGTCGCGCGGCTTTTGAAAGACGAGCGGATGCAAAAAGAAATTCACGGGCAGGTGATTTGGATTGACGAGGCGGGGCTGCTTGGAACGAGACAACTGGCGCAGGTATTCGACTTGGCCGAAAAACTTGGCGCCCGCGTGGTGCTGTCCGGCGACCGCAAACAACATGGCTCCGTCGAACGCGGCGCGGCACTTCGGCTACTCGAAGAGGAAGCGGGCTTGGTCCCCGCTGAAATCCGCGACATCAAACGTCAGTCCGGCGAATACAGGCACGCCGTTGAAGCATTAAGCGAGGGGCGGACGGAAGACGGATTCAAGCAACTCGACGAAGTGGGCTGGATACGGGAAGTCAATGAGACGGAGCGCTACAAGGTACTTGCTACCGATTATGTGGCGGCTCTCTCGCAAGGAAAGAGTGCGCTGGTAGTTTCGCCGACGCATCGTGAAGGGGCGTGCATTACCGACGAAATCCGCGCTTTGCTCAAGCGCATGGGAAAACTTGGCGACGGCGAGCGGCGGCTCTCGATCTTGGAAAACCGAAACCTGACGGAAGCTGATCGTGCGGACCCCGTGAACTATGACGCGGACTCTGTGCTTGTCTTTCATCAAAACGCCAAGGGATTTGTCAAAGGTGACCGGCTGGCGGCGAGCGACGGGCTGTTACCGCTCTCCGAAGCGGCGAAGTTCCAAGTTTTCGAGCGTGACGTGCTGCCGGTCGCGCCGGGCGACGTGGTTCGCGTGACACGAAACGGTAAGACTGCCGACGGGCTCCATCGGATTAACAACGGAGAATTGTTCACCGTCCGGCGCTTCGATGATGCGGGCAACCTGGTGGTGAGCAAAGTAGGTGTCGAGAAAAGAAAACAACCGACGGACGATTGGGTGATATCGAAGGATTACGGCTTTCTAGCGCATGGGGTATGTGTCACGTCGTTCGCTTCGCAAGGAAAAACCGTAGACCGCGTTTTCATCGGCCAGTCGTCGCAGTCGTTTCCGGCGTCGTCGCGAGAACAATTTTACGTCTCGGTGTCGCGTGGCAGAGAGGGTGTCACGGTTTACACCGACGACAAGGCAGCATTGCTTGACTCCGTAGGCCGCTCGGATGATCGCCTGACGGCGACGGAACTGGTGGCGGATCGCACAATGCGGGAGCGTACTGTAGCCCTGCATCGCATGGAAGAATTGCGGCCAGAGTTTGCAATGCCCGTGTACGTGTCCGCGAAGGAACGGGAAGGGATGATTTATGATCGATAAGATTTTGGACAAATACGGGCGCAACGCTGGCAACAATGCAAACGACATTCATGCGAACGAGGAAGTCGAGGTCGAGGACCTGGGGACGTTTGGGTTTCTGCGCGGATCGCGAGAGCGAGCGACGATGCTAGAGCTACGAAAGAGGGATGGAAGCATCCTCGCCATCGGCTACGGCTGGCTGGAGAAGGTCGCGTTCGACCCTACGGACGGGATTATTCTCCACGTACTCGGGCAAAAGATTCGGATTAGGGGCCGAAACCTCAACGTCGAAGTGCATCCGAAGGTGCGCCTTTTCGAGGCTATCTGCCGCCACCGCGTTCCGTGGCTTCAGGAGGTGAGCGATCACGATTGTATGGCAGCCAAAGATGGACACATAGTGATTGAGGCGATTGATTGTTGAGTCGCACCGGTAATAGGTCGACCAACCGATTTGGTTGACATTGGTCCCAAAACGTGCGAACAATACTGTCGCGAGGGGCAACAATAGACAAAATCATCAACATTCACGAAGCCCTTACCGATATTCGCGGGGGGCTTCATGATCCGCTTTCGTTTTCCAAACAAGTCGCCGCGCGTTGTCGTGTCGTTGAACGAAACCGACTTCATACATTCATCCGAAGGCGAAGGTCCGCACGATCACTGCGAGGTACTCAAGGCTGCCGTGGAGAAACCTACGTCCCAAGTTCACCGCTGGCTAAAGCAAACGGAATTATGGGCGGAAGAAGCGTTTGGCCTGCGGTGCTTGCATTCGTCTTCTCTCATCCGATCAAGGGTTAACTCAAATGCTACCTCGATTGTAGAAGCGGTGATGGCGTTTCTAGGCCAGTTGCGTCATGACAAACTGATCAGCCAGGACGATTTCAATATGTTTCTAGGAGATGCCCACTCTGTCCGGCAGCAGAATGGTGTCGAATCCTCAGCACGCGCAAGAATAGACTGGGCTGCCAATGTAGTCGAGTCGTTGCTCGAGTTAAATCCGAGCATCGGAGCACAGTATCCGTTTAAGGCATCGGGTCTTGAGCGTTAGCGATTCACTCTAGCTTCTTATATCAGTTACCTGATTTCGCTTTCTAAGAACTGCATTAGGACGGCGATCCAAATAAGCAATCTCGCTTTCGCCTGAACCGTTCTTGGGTCATACAGGCCCTGTATCTTTAATACGCGCAATGCGTACAACAGACAGGTCGCCACGTATTCAATTTTGAGGTCCATAACCAGATCATTTTGCTTGCCAAAGTTTCCCCGTGCAAGTTGGACCAGCTCGAAGGCGAGAATATTCCAAACTGCTCCCCTGTCTTCAACAGTTCCATCTCGACTCTCCTCGTATCGCACATCGGTGGTCCAGGCATTCTTTAAGAGCCGACGTTCATCTTCCTCAATCGCTTGAAATAACTTGCCGATGTCCGGACACTGTTTCATCATGTCAAGCTGAACGGCTGTGCATCGCACGGCGACTTCAAGCGCCGCAAAATCCAAGAACACCGGCCCACGCTGAGTCTTTCGGTAGTCGATGGGGATTACAGCACGTAATTTGCCTAGAATAATGGAAGTTGATTCTGGGTTGACGCCCTCAATTGAAACGAGAAGATTCTCAGCATTCATGTCCCCGTGTACAATGCAGGATCGATATCGCGGAAACCTTGCCTTGACCCTGGCAATTAGCTCATCATGGGGAAGCGGAATTGGCTCAGTATCGCCGATGTGTAACTTTCCTGAGTGTACATAGCCCGTCCAAGGTGAGTCGTTACCACCGAAGTCCTCGCTGATCCTCCTGTGCAGGGCGTGATGCAATGGATCCCAAGCGTAGGCGTGGACGAAAAAGTCAGTCAGTAGTTGCTTAACAGGTTGCTCTTTCTTAAACCACTCCTTTTGACTCGGATTGAACTCCATTCTTAGGACATTGGCGGCGCAATTGGCTGCATCATTCTCCTGCCCCTCAGCGCCCGCCTCGAGTATGTCTTGAAGACTTACAACATCGCTTCCATCACCCACAATGCCAGCGAAGGAATAACATATGCCGCCAATGGTATCACCGAGCACGTGTGACAACGACTCGACTCTCGCATGCGCATGTCTTCCGAAACGCACATGCTTTTCGTAGGCTGCGATTTCCTCTGCTATTTCGCCGCGTGGTCCGAGTTTAACTATGCAAAGAATTCCGTCCTCCCCACCTTGCGTTCGAGGACGACCCTTGAAGACACAGGAGAGGCTCTTGCCTCGCGTCATTTCTACGAGAGCAATACTGTCTATCGTGTCAATTGTGTCGTGCGGCACAAAGACACCGTATTGAACCGCCACCAAGTCGGTTGTACAAATGAGCCGCGAGATCACAAAGTGTATTTCTCCCGGGGTTAGTGCAACCGTCTCGAATGTTTGATGCTTCTGTCTATGTTCTCGCGCAGTCCTGGCTTGCGCCCTGTCAATCTTTGGTCGTAACGCGCTGTAAATCGCATCAAGATCGCCAATGTGAACAGTGCTAGTCATGTGGTTCTTTTTGACGAATTCCTCGATTAGCGCCCCAATGCTGCCCCTATCGGCGCTTAACCATACCCCGTCTGCGGCACCGTCGAGTGGGTCGCATGATTTTATTAGCTCAGGAAATACATCCTGCGGATATGCCGTTACGATAATACGTTTTGCTGTGGGACGAATATAAGCTATTTGTGTCAGCAACTCATCGCCTCGGCGCGGTGCGGCACCCGCTTTCTTGAGAACAAAATCGGAGCACACAAGAAGAAAGAACTCTTTCCGTGCGGCCTCCATAGCGGCGTCGAAAGAATCAACAATAATGGGGTCAACGAACGCTGAATTGTTTAATTCGTCTTGGATCGCATCGCGAAAGACTTTTTGATCCTCAACAATGAGCACTTTCGGCATCATGGCTGATACTCCACAAAAAGCTTCTCCGGCAGCGCGAGGCTACATGTGAGCCTACCTGCTCTAAAGTCAAAATCACGAAGATACACATGCGCATCGATGGCATGAGCAAGCGCTGCAACACGTAGAGCACCGTTACCGCGGTCAACTCGTCCGAGGGTTGCCGGTATCGGCGATTGGAAAAGCAACTTGGGAAGATCAGGGCGAACTATGGACCTGCTGAACCTATTGGTGAGCGAAATCAGAACAAAATCTATGCCACCGATCCGCTCTTTTTCGACCCTCAATTCGGAATTCTCTTGAATCGTTCCTCGCGTAGCCTCCTCAGCATTTTCTATCAATTCATGTAAAATTAGCTGGATCGCGCTTACTGCGTCAGGTCGTAGCCAATGTGGATCGAAGCTCGTGCGGTCCCATGTGATGCGGTGCTTCAGATCAGACAACGCAATGCATTTGGCGACCAAAGGTCCGAGGTTGTTTGTATCCAGGGGTAGCCGCTCGGTTGTGTCTGGACGACATAGTTCCGAGAGGCAACGCTGCTGGTCTGCCACAAGCGCACGTAGCTCTGGTGCATGTGATGTAGTAGATTCCAGGAAGGCGCTAAGGGCTAGCTGCATGTGTCGGACTTCATGCCGAACAATCGCATTTTTGCAGCGGTCAATTGCGGTATCAGCCGCACGGCGCTTTATCGATTCGTCCATCTCAGTGCCGAGATGTGCCAAAAGGAGAGTCGCAGTCGGGGCGATACCGGCGAACGCGTCTTTGTGGAAAGACTCGAGGTGCAAGGTTCCGGCAACGCGAGACCCCGCGAGAACAGGGGCCGTGAAACTGGACAAGTTATCATCATGTGTCTTGAGCGTATCCGTGTTAGTCATGCCCGGAAAGCTGGTAATCCAGTCTGGCGAACTGTAGTCGTGAACAGTCGAAAACTCGCCCTCGCGCGCCACGAACGCATTTATGCTTCCGGCTAATCCAAGTGAGATTTGAGGACGCGGTTGAAACGGGCACTTGTAGTGTACGAGTGCTCGGTAGAGGACCAAAGTAGATTGATCGCGGTTAATTGCGCGAAAGTAAGCAAGCCAACACGGCGTAGTGGCGCAAAAAAACTCAAGCGCGAAACGAATGAGAGGAAGTACATCATGAACAAATAGCGGTACTATGTCGTACAGCTCTCGCGGGCATGGCAAGTCGGAAAAACGCCGGTCGCTCGTTTGTTCCCGTTCGAGGATACGGTCGAGCATCAAGGAAAAGGGCACCTCAGACACGGAGGTGCGTAAGGATGAACCGGAATTCTGAATCTTTTTGCCCTGTAAGAGCCTTGTCAGCATATCTGCCGAGTATTGGCGATAAGCATCGCTGACACGCTCGGCCAAGTCGAGATGAAGTGGAAGAAACGGGCGTGTGCTGAAAAGCTCTATTACACACACTACAGGAGATTGCCTATCGTTGAAGGCGACGATGGGTACGGTGAGAAGGGCTTTGATTGGAGTTGAAGCACTGGACTTGGGAAGGACATAGCGGAGTTGTGGGTAGCTTGAGAAGAATTGTTCCAAATCGTTGACGACGAAGGGATGCCCCTGCCGAGCCGTTAGTGGGATTATGCGGGGCGACTCCTTTCGTTCTCCACGCTGTTTCTCAAGCATCGTATTGAGACGGAACGACTCTTGATACGTTTGTGATTCTCTAGCGGCAACGTACCATCGCGCGTCGTGGCTGTCAGTAAGTTGCCTGAAAGTCTCAGCGAAATGTCGGTTGATGCGACGAACAAGAAAGACGTACGGCCTATGCCGTCTTGAGGCACTACGCAGGCGACCTACAATCTTGTCGAGGTCGGACAAGCGCGCATCTAATTGGGAACGACGACTCTCCAACTCAAGTACATGTACGACCGGAAACGCTGCCACCGCATCTGACAGCGCTAGTGATTCAGTGTTCGCGGAATCAAAGATCGAGCTATTGGGTCGAATGAGGAGGACGGCAGCTAGTGGGCCAGCTTGCGTTTCGCTTGTCTTTAGTACGTAAACTCGTGCGGGGTCGGTTAGCTCGAATGGATTAGGGTCTATCGTCTCACCTGGCGGCAACGCGCTAAACAGAGAAGCGTTGAATATGGCACCGAGGGTCGTTTCCTGTTGTTGCGGTTTGCTCAAAAAGCTCTCAAGGCAGAGTCGACGTCGGTTGGAGTATTCCCAGTCAGCGAGGCAAGACCAACGGCCGTCAGAGGAAACGCGTAGGCAACGAAAAAGAGATCTGATAGAGCCTTGTCGTCCGGTCACGCAAAGTACAGCGCCGAGAGCTTGATTGGCTGCTGCCAATTGCTTAAGAGTCCTCAAGACCATATCGAGATTCGCAAATGTGCGACGCGACATAAGCCTTCTCTCCGATCCCGGCTACAGAATGTCGCGACCTAAGTCGGGATTGTCAAGTCGCGGTGGCATCAACCTGGTGGGAGTCCATGCCGTTGGCCGACGCTTTACTTAAGTCCTGTGCAGTCGTGCCGCGGAGGAGTTATGTCCTCCCCGAAACCCTTTTGCCCCAGTGTACTGGCAAGAATTGGTCGATCAGGAATCGCCCCTGTCTTGATTTCAGCGCCTTGGCGATCAGCGTTACGGACAGTAGAAGCTCTTGCGTTGAATCTGCCTCGATGGCATCGCAGAATTCTCGCCGCGGAAGTTGTGATGCATCCTGCAAAATGCTCCCCGCCTGCTCGGTAAACAACCTCGAAACCTGCACCTGACGAACCGCCTGCTTGTCGCATGGCCGAGAGAGAATGGCGTTCCGTATCTCGGCAAGGGACTGGCAACATTCCTCGATTTGACCGAGTTGCGCTGTGCTCCACTTTCCGAAGCCCGGAAGTTCGATGATGCTGGTCATGTCCTCGTAGTAAACGAATACACGACAGGCTGGAGGCACGACTGGATTCAGAGGTGCGACGATCAGATTACTCATGCCGATGAAGCTGTCGTATCCGGCTGAAAACTGTTCAACACCCTTTGGCCAGCGCCGATCCTGAAAGCCACGGGTGAGGCACTTCCAAGCGGCACCATATTGCTTCGTGGCGATAGCTTCAAAGAATCGCTGAACGATGCCGGCGGCTGCGATTGCGAACGGGCTGGTCTCGGGCAGCAGCGTTGGACTCGATAGGAGCGATGGTAATTCACCCGAACGACGATGCGTTCCGACGGATTTCGGTGGAAGCAGGTTGCCGTTCTGAAGATGATCGAAGAGTAGTTCGATGCTTCGTAGCGCGTTCGCCCTGGGCAAACACTTCTTACCAAGCCAGTTTTCGACCGACTCTTTGCTGCACCCGAGCGCGTTCGCAAGCTGCTGGTGTGAGAGACTCCACGTTGTAATCGCGTCCTCAAGGATGTCCGCGATTTCCTGAGCATCCGGCTGGAACTTGGCCACGGTAGTTCCCTCATGACCTCTTTGGCCAAATTACCACGTCTTGGCCTAACTACATAATCGTCGTCGTTCGCGCCACGTTTTGCCAGCGTATATCTCTGTATGGAAACATGCGAGCAATCAACGGTTGATTTGCTGCGGCCAGCATTACGGTGAAGTCATGATCTCGAAATTAATCAAGCTTCCAATTGAATCGGTGGTGTGTCGCCCGCAGGTGCGGCGACGATTCGACGACGCGTCGATTTTTGAAATTGCCGAATCCGCGAAGCAGGTCGGCATTCAGACTCCAATCAAGGTTTGGAGGGATGGTCAAGAATGGGTGCTGATCGACGGCGAAGTGCGTCTCCGCGCTGCAAAAGAGGCCGGGGAAACAACGATCCTTGCGGCCGTTCTGGATGGGACGCCGTCCCGCGCTGAAACCATACAACTCCAGGTGGCTGCCAACAAGTTTGTGGAATTGTGCGTCACCGACAAGGCGCGTGCGACGGCGGATTTCATCCGTGAAGCCGCTTGTTCAGCTTCGGAAGCTGCGGCGAAGTTGGCCATCGAACCGGGCACGCTCTCGAAGCTTCTTTCCATCGCGGCCGTGTCGCCCGACGTGCGGGAACTCATTGAACGTAATGGCTGGGGGCTGAGCAAAGCCTATCAAATCTCTATTGCCGGAAACGAAGAGGCGCAACGGCGGCTGGCGCTTGAACTGGCGAGTGGGTCCATCACGCGCGACGGCGCAGCCGCGAAGCTCGCACGAAAACACAAGTCGAGAAAGCTGATGCGCAAAGGGTCTCGCAACGGTTGCGAGCGCATCGCAGTTGCCCTGGGCGACGGACGGTCGGTGTCCATCGCGGGGCCGGGGATGACTTTGGCATCGGTGATTGAATGGCTTACCGGTTTGGTCGAGCGCCTGCGGACGGCGCACGGGCAGTCATTGGAGCTTTCGGACGCGATCAAGATGGTCGCACAACCATAAAGGGGATCGTGATGTCTTTCATATTTCGACTGATTCGTTTCGTGATCGTCGAGATTGTGCAGGCTGTTTTCACGCGGAAGCACACTCGGCGCATCGGAGTCAAGTAGGACCGTAGGTACGTGAGTGGAGCGGACACTTTCCGGTGTCGCTCGCTAATGGATTGATCCAACAATGTACAAGCTATCACGACTGCTCTTGGTACTCGGCGTCCTGGCTGGGACTTATTCGCTGGCGATCATCGCGGTGGTTGGCTGGCCAGCGAGCGGTTGGTTCTTTGCAATCGCGGTCGTCGCCTCTGCTGCAAGAAAACGATTTCGGCGTCTCACCACGCTTGGCAGCGCCCGGTGGGCGTCGGACAACGACCTTTGCCGTGCCGGTATGGTTGGTACGAACACGGGCTTGATCGTGGGCCGGACTGCGGCGACACGACACAATCGGCTTACCGCGGCTTTACAGAAGCTCTTCGCATGGCGGCTCAGGGCGGCTGAATCCTGCAAGCAGTTCTGGGCAGCATTGTACAACGGGAAGCCCCCTGTCGTGCGGCTCTCTCAGGCTGTGCATACGGCGGTGTTCAGCCCGACCGGCGGCGGAAAGGGCGTCTCGTGTGTGGTTCCCTTTCTGCTGACCTGTGCCGATTCATGCGTTGTCATCGACTTCAAGGGCGAGAACGAGCGTCTGACGGCGGAACATCGGCGAAAGCATTTTGGACACCGAATCATCCGGCTCGATCCCCACAAGATCAGTACGCGAACGCCGGACAGCTTCAATCCCATCGCCTGCATTGACGCAGACGACCCATGCGCCCTCGACGACTGCAATGACCTGGCCAAGGCGCTTGTCGTCCGCAGTGACGACGAGCGAGAGCCACACTTTAACGACACTGCCGAGCAGTGGATCACCGGATTGACGGCGACCGTCGTGCGATACGGTAACGCGAATGAAGGCACGCGCTCGCTACAAACGGTCTGCGATATTCTGAGCGACCCACAAAAGCTGGACATGGCAATCAAGGTGATGAGCGAATCGGATGCCTGGGGAGGACTCCTCAGCCGAATGGGAGGTCAGCTAAAGCACTTCATCGAAAAGGAAAAAGCTTCGGTCCTCACAACTGTCGGGCGGCATTTGCGATTCCTGAATACCCCCGCCGTCCGCGAAAGCACGAGTTGCAGCACGTTCGATCCGGCATCACTGCTTAAGGGTGGCGTAACGGCCTATCTGATTTTGACGCCCGACCACATGCGAGCGCAAGCGGCTCTCTTACGCACTTGGATAGGGTCGCTGATGCGCGCAGTCATTCGCGGCGGCTTAGACCGGCAGCGCAAGATTCACTTCATCCTTGATGAATGCGCGTCGCTCGGCCATCTCGACTGCATCGACGACGCCGTCGATAAGTCGCGCGGATTTGGCCTTCGTCTTCAATTCTATTTTCAGAGTTTGGGGCAGTTGAAAAAGTGTTTCCCCGGTGGGCAGGACCAAACTCTGCTTTCAAACGTAACCAGCGTCTTCTTCGGCGTAAACGACAACGCCACGGCTGACTACGTCAGTGTTCATCTTGGTGATGAAACTATCGTCGTGGACTCGGGGAGCAAGAGCAAAGGTACGTCCTACCAAACAACGCAGGCAATGCACCCGTCCACGAGTCGCAGCTACTCGGAAAACGTGACTGAAAGTTGGCAGCAGCAAGCGCGCCGCTTGCTCAAACCGGAGGAAGTCACGGCGCTCTCGCCGCGCGAGGCCATTACGTTCGCGCCGGGAGTGCGGCCGATCCGAACGACCCTGCTTCGGTACTACGAAGAGCCGCGACTGGGCCGACGGGGCGGTTGGTTGGCTCGCTTCGGGACAGCAAGTTTGATTCTTGGGTTATCGACGGCGTTGTCGGCGAGCTTGTGCTGGTTCGCTGGTGAATTGGGCACAGCATATCAACAACGCCATTCCGCGCCGTCGTCTCGCGTCGATCATGCCGAGACTACGAATGCGACCGCAGTCCATGCGAAGCAATTCAAGAAGGGAGCGCGCTGATGTCAGATACAGCCAAAAAACTATTTGAGAGTCTGAAGGCGATTGCGCCGGGGATGAACAACGTCCTGCCGGAAGTCGGTGCCGAGATTCGACGGCTGGGCACGCAAGGCGCAATGGAACTCGCGTCCGCCTTGTTCAACGGTAACGGATTCGTGCCCTACGGGCCTGGGCAATATACGCCCACGCCTGAACATAAAGAGCCGGTGCAAGAGAATCACCACGAACACTCAAGAGAATTGGAGCGGTGACTCGAACCGGCGACGTTTTTCGGTACTTGCCGTGTGTTTGCGGCGAGCGGAAGCCCGTGACGTTCACGGGCGAGACTTCAGGGAAATCCGAAGGGAGGTGACAAAGATGATGAACTTCATGTTCTGGATGTTGATGCAGGTCATGACCACGGCCATGTTCATGGCGTGGTATGCCAAGAGGCATCCGTCCGACGCAATGCAGATGTTCATGAAGTGGAGAAGCATGTTCTCCAAGTCGTGAACGGCGGCGGGCGACTTCGGCAGGGCGCTGTCGTATGCAGCGCCCTGCCGATCCCTGCTTTTCACAAGCCCTTGTCTGAGTAGACCTTACTTTCACCACCCTTTGGGGTCGTACGATGAATCGAAAACTGACAACAACGGAAATCATCCAGGCGGTAGACTTTCGGTTGCCGCCAATCTTGACGCCGCAGGAAGCGGCCCAGCTTTTGCGGATCAGGGTGTCTACACTCTACCGGCACGCCAGCGAAGGCCGGTACGGATCGGCAATCAAACGGGGAAAGCCGCTTCGCTTCTGGCGTGACCGGCTGATACAGGAGTTCATGCTGTGAAGCTGATTGAGCGCGAGCGCGTGGATGGGACGCAAGTCACGGTTGGGCGGCGCGTGTTTTACGAAAGCGGCGTCCAGAAGACAGGACGCAAATACGCGGCCGAGTATCGCAACGCGGACGGGAAGCAAGTTACGGAAGGGCTGGGCACGACGAACAAGGCTCATGCCCGTCGCATGGCGATTGAGATTCAGCAACGGCTGGACAACGGCACGGACAAGGTGCCGGAAGCGACCATAAGCGTTGACGATATGGCTGACCGCTACTTCGACGCGGTGAAGGTCAAGGGCGTTGCTCCCAAAACCGAATGGAAGTATCGGGCCGACCTGGACAAGCTGAAAGCGTATTGCAAGGAAGCGAGCATCACGCTGGCTCGGCGGTTCTCGGCGGATGATCTATTCCGGTTCCGGCAATGGCTCATCAAAGCCGATTACGCGGCCAAGACCGTACAGGGTGCGGTGGTTCTCGCCCAACAGGCGTTCAAGTGGGCTTGGCGGCAATCGGTGCTACCGCAATATCGACTCGCGTCGGTGTCGCTGCCGAAGGCGAAAGCCAAGCCTCAACCGTGCTTCACGACCGCTCAAGTGGAATCGCTCATCGCAATGGCCGAAGGCGAAGAAAAAACCGCCTTCGCCATGATGGGTTACGCCGGGTTTCGCATCGGCGAAGTCGAACAACTTCGCTGGGAAGACGTTCGCCTTAAGGACGGCAAGCCGATGATGCTGCACGTCCGACGCGGTGGCTCGAACGGCACGACGAAAGACAAGGACGAGCGGTTCGTGCCCGTCCATCCTCGCATCGCCGATCTGCTCCACACGGCGAAAAAGTCCGGCTTGGTATTTTCAACGATCCGCGAGCGGACGCTGCTGGTCCGCCTCAAGGATTTGTGCAAGTCGTGCGAGTTTGAGAAGGCGGACGAATTTAAGCTGCACTCGTTCCGCCATCACTTCGCCAGCCTGTGCGCCAATCATGGTGTCGCGCATCGCAAGGCCCTGGCATGGCTCGGGCACTCGTCGTCCGACATGCTCGATCTCTATTACCACCTGCACGACGATGACAGCCAGCAAGCCATGCTGGCGCTGGCGGCGGGAGCCGAATCGCTCACGCTTCGCGGCAACGCCGATTCTCGTTCTGAGGGCAGTTTGAGGGCAGTCGGGCAGTCAACAATCGAGAAACTATCGCAAGTGCGAGAGTTTCAAGAGTTTGTGAACTGCCTCGAAAAAGAAACGGAGAGGGAGGGATTCGAACCCCCGGTACCTTTCGGTACAGCGGTTTTCAAGACCGCCGCCTTTAGCCGCTCGGCCACCTCTCCAAAAAATCTCGCCGCGCCTGCCGCCGATCGGCCTCGCCCACCCGCATGAATCGGCCGCCAGGCTCCGATCACATCATTGTACCTGCGCCTCCGAATCGCGTCATGCTCCGGCGATCTCCCACACGCCGCGTTACAATGGGCCGTCGGGGGCCGTACCCGTCGGAGCTTGTCGATGCTTGGCCAACTCGAGATGTTCGCCCAGAACATCCGCCTGCTGATCGGCATCTTGCTGGTCTTGGCCGTCGGAGGCGCGCTGGTGCTCGCCCTCTGGACAGGCGTGAAGATTTGGCTCTTCCGTCGGCGCCAGCAGGAGGCTGCGCTCAAGGCAAATCTCGCTCGCTTTGGACCCGACGGGCGAGCGTTGCCGCCTCGCGGATCGGGCGTGTGCGACGCGTGTCAAGCGGCGCCGCTATGGGTCTATCACCTGCCCGACGGCCGGCGCATGTGCGAGTCGTGCTACTGCCTGTCCCAAATTCACACGACTCATTAAGGGCTGTTTCAGAACCTGGTTTACGCGCGGCCGCGCGGCCTGAAGGCCGCGGCTCGACGCCGATTTGAAAGCGCTTCTGGCGAACCGCGAACGCCGGGACTTGCCGTCGACACTAGGGCTGCTATCATCCCGCCCGTGCACTGCACACCGCTGGAACTTCCAAGGCCCGGGATGGATCGCCCGAATTCTTTCACTGATTCGCCGCACAAAGCGGCCGTGGAGCAGGTGAGGTTGGCCGCCCGGAGTCGCCCCGGCACATCCTCGTTGGGCAGAGAGGGAGTTTCTCTCCATGTCCGATGATACAGGTGCGGGCCCGCCGCATCCGCCCTCGGAGCAGGATGCCGAAACAGTACGTGGCGGCCTCACCCGGTTGCGGCGATGGCTGGTCGGTCGGCCGCGCGATCTTTCCGACCGATCGCTCTTCCATCGGCTCTCATTGATTCCATTCCTGGCGTGGGTAGGGCTCGGAGCCGACGGCCTCTCCTCTTCCTGCTACGGCCCCGAGGAGGCGTTCAAGACCCTCGGGAACCATACTTACCTGGCCCTGGCCCTGGCCCTGGTCATGGCGACGACTGTTTGCGTGATCGCCACGGCCTACAGCCGGGTGATCGAGCATTTTCCGCATGGGGGCGGCGGATACGTCGTGGCGACCAAGCTGCTCGGCCGAAGGGCGGGCGTCGTCTCCGGGTCGGCCTTGCTCGTGGACTACGTCCTGACGATCACCATTTCCATCGCCGCGGCGGGAGACGCGCTCTTCAGTTTTCTCCCGGCGGGTTGGCAGGCGTCGAAGCTGCCGGCCGAGGTCGTGTTCATCGTCGGGCTGATCGTTCTCAACTTCCGCGGCGTACGCGAATCAGTTATCACGCTCACGCCGATCTTCCTGCTGTTCATCCTGACCCATGCGATTCTCATCGGCGGCGGCATCTTTTTGCACGCCCCGCAACTGCCCGAGACGCTTCGCACCGCATCGACCGGGTTTTCCGATGGACTCGCCACCCTGGGACTCGGTGGAATGCTCCTTTTGTTCCTGCACGCCTATTCGCTCGGCGGCGGCACCTACACCGGCATCGAGGCGGTCTCCAACGGCCTGACCATCATGCGCGAGCCTCGCGTCCAGACAGGCAAACGAACGATGCTTTACATGGCGGCCTCGCTGGCAGTGACGGCCGCGGGCCTGCTGCTCTGCTACCTGCTTTGGGACGTGGCCTCGGTACCCGGCAAGACGATGAACGCCGTGCTCGTCGAGCGATTCGTCGAGGTGGTTCCGCTCGGAACCGCCTTTGTGATTCTGACGCTGGTTTCAGAGGGGGCCCTGCTGGTCGTGGCCGCGCAGGCTGGCTTCGTGGATGGGCCGCGCGTCTTGGCCAACATGGCCAACGATTCCTGGGTTCCGAGGCGATTCGCGGCCTTGTCCGACCGGCTCACGACGCAGAACGGCATTTTGCTCATGGGAGTCGCGGCGTTGGCGGCCCTGTTCTATACCCACGGCGACGTCCGGCAGATCGTGGTGATGTACAGCATCAATGTCTTCCTGACCTTCTCAATGACCGAGACGGCGATGTGCACCTATTACGTGCATCATCGCCGAAAAATGCCGGATTGGAAGCGAAAAATCTCCATCCAGGCCGTCGGCCTGCTGATGTGCGCGACGATTCTCGTCGTTACCGTCTTTGAGAAGTTCACCGAAGGCGGCTGGATCACCCTACTTGTGACGGGCAGCTTCGTCGTCCTTTGTTTCGTCATTCACAGGCACTACGAGACCGTAAAGTCACAGCTCACGCGGCTGGATCGCGACCTGTCCGTGATCGATAAAGTCCCCGCGGTCCCCAACGCTCCCCTCGGCCCTCCAAATCCGGAGGACCCGACCGCGGTTATTCTGGTGGGCTCCTACGGTGGACTGGGCATTCACACCCTGCTGCACGTTCACCGTTCATTCCCTCACCAATTCAAAAACCTGCTCTTCGTCGGCGTCGGCGTGATGGACTCCGGAGCCTTCAAGGGACGCGATGAGATGGACGCCCTGCAAGAAAACATTCAGGGCGGACTACAGCGCTACGTCGATCTCGCCCGCAGGCTGGGGTTCGCCGCCGACTATCGTTGCAACCTGGGGACCGAGGTAGTCAGCGAGGCGGAGAAGCTGTGTCTGGACCTGGGCAAGGAGTTTTCTCGCTGCGTCGTCTTCGCCGGGCAGCTCATTTTTCAACAGGACCGCTGGTATCACCGCCTGCTACATAATCAGACCGCATTCCTCATCCAGCGCCGACTCCAATGGCACGACATGACCATGGTCATCCTGCCAATCAGGGTTCGAAGCCAACGAGCTTGAATCGCCGACATAGGACGGTGCCGCCGGTAGGAACCGGCCCAATTCCCGGATGGCCTTCGCGACGGGACCGGCGTATCCTCTTGATGTGGCGCGTGCGGGAGGACAGGACCACACATGGCCGACGAGAGAAGCCTGGACACGAAGTTGTACGCTGTGGAAGGCGACCGCAAGCTTTCCATGCGCGACCTGCTTGATTACTTCTTGCAGCTTGGCCGCATGCGGGTCTCCGACTTGCACGTCAAGGTCGGCGTGCCGCCGGTCTATCGGCTGGACGGCAACCTTCAGCGGATGAAGGGCGCCCCCGTCGACGTTCCCACGGCCGAGGCCCTCGCCCGCAGCCTGCTCACTCCGCCCGAATGGCAGCGGTTGCAGGAGTTCCGGTCGGTCGACAGTTCCTGCATCACCGAGCGGCTCCAATTCCGACTCAATTGCTTCTACGACAACGCCGGCCTGTCCATTGCCGTAAGAGCGCTGGAGTCCACGCCGCCGCCGGTCGAGGAAATCGGCTTCCCAAACGGCATCTGGCGGGACATCGTCAACCGGCAGTTCGGGCTCGTGCTGATTACGGGCATCACCGGGGCAGGCAAGTCCACGACCATCGCCTCGCTCATTAACCGCATCGCGGAGACGCGGCCCTGCCGGATCATCACGCTGGAGGATCCCGTGGAGTATCGGCTGGCCAGCAAGGCGGCGATCATCTCCCAGCGCGAGGTCGGCCGCGACGTGCCTTCTTTCGAGCGGGGACTGAGGGACTGTCTCCGCGAGGACCCGGACGTGATCTTCGTCGGCGAGATGCGCGACCGGGAGAGCGCTTCCTGGACCCTCACCGCCGCGGAGACGGGCCACCTGGTCTTCAGCACGTTGCACACAAGGGATGCGCGGGGGACTGTAACGCGGGTGATGGACATGTTTCCCTCGAGCCAGCAGGACGAAGTGGCCAGCCAGCTTTCCCTGGGCCTCAGCGCGATCATTTCACAGAAGCTGCTGCCCAAGGCCACCGGAGACGGACGAGTCGTGGCCATGGAGGTGCTCAACAATATCTACGGTGTCGCAAATCTCATCCGCCTGGTGAAAGTGGAGCAGCTCTATTCGCAAATGCAGACGCGGACCAAGGATGTGCCGGAAGAGAGAATGACGACTCTGGAACGATCGCTGGCGATCTTGGTGCGCAAAGGCCTGGTCACGCCGCTGGAAGCCGAGCGGTGGGCGAACAACCCACAGGCTTTCATCGAGGAAATGCAGCACACCTGATCAGACATCACATGTCGCCTCATTGAAGGGCCCGGGAGCGCCGTTCTTCGATTGACATCCCAGCGCGGCGAGTGTATCCTACGAAATGATCGTGGGTTCGGCTTCAGCATTTGGGGTTCTCCTCCCTTCAGTGTCGGCAGGCTCCTTGTTCCAAGGGGTTTCCGACTAGGACTGGCCCGGACATCGGGACCAGCAAGACGCGAGGACTGAAAGGTCGAGAACGAGAGGATGTTGCATCGGAAGCAAATCTGGGCCGCGCTCTTCGGCATCGCCCTCCATTTCCACTTCGCGACAACCGTCTTTGCAGGGCGGATGGTAGCCTTCGACGATAAATACAACTGCCTAATGAACCGTCAGCGATTCATCGGCTTGCGCGCCTTCCACACCAATGAAATCGTGGTGACGGATCCTGATTCATTCGCCTGGGCCGTAATCACCCAGCCGACCGACGCGGGCGGTACCCCCCGCGGCATGCTGATCGGGACGGTGCCGAATGTGGCCTATGTCCCGCCCAATAATTGGACCGGCACGGTCAGCTTCACCTTCAGAGCGACCTCCGGCAAGGACACCGACGAGGGCCTGATCACCGTCACGGTCGGCGAAGAATACGTGGCCCCCTACGGCATCAGGGCCCCGGACTTCGGGATCGCCGAATCGCACTTCATGTACGCCGATCCCGCATTCACTTTCAACTATGGCAACGGACCGGAGCCCTACCGCGCGACGGTCAAAGGGCCGTACACACACTACGTCGATCTCGACACAGGCAGCGACGCCTCCAACCCCTTCGGGACGCCGGAGCAGCCTCGTAAAACGATCCCGGTGAGCAACCTGCCGCCCGGTAGCGTCGTCGAGGTCCACGGCTCCCCCAACGCCGACGCAGCGGGTCCCTACATGGTCGTCAGCGTGAGCGGCGGGGGAAGCGCCGACCTGCCGGTCTTCATCCGCGGCTCGTCCGCCAGCAGCAAGCCGGTGCTTATGCGCGGCATGTCCATTCAGTCGAACTATGTCATCGTCGAAAACATCATTTTCAACTGCAAGGACGCCGACGCGGTCTCTCCGATCACCAAGAAGTGGTTCTTGGTCAAGGAGAAGAAAACCGGCCCGTGCGCCTGGCTGACGTTCCATCACGTGTGCGTTCGCCATTGTCTGTTCGCGAACTTCCCCGATGGCGTGACGGGCGGGGTGGTAGCGATCCGTTTTCGAATCGGCGAAGACTGCAACGACTGCGAAGTTCCCGGTGTCTGTGACTGCCCCTCACCAAACTCCGCGACGCGAGTCATCAAGGACTGCGTGGTCTACGACGTCGAAGTGCGCAATTTCGGCAACTGGAGGAGTCCCGGGCAGAATGACATCGGCGGACTGGAGGCGGCGGCGAACTCCAAGGATATCTGGTTCCTGGACAGCCACGTGCACCACCTGCACGGCAACGGCATCCTTACCAGCCGGAACAATGCCTGTACGAAGCAGGTGCCGGCTCGAGATGTCCACATCGGAGGCAATCACGTCCACCATACGAAGGAAAACTGCATCGCCGACAAGCACGGAATCAACGTGATCGTCTCACAAAACAAGATTTACCGGACGAGGGACTCCGACTCTTCCAACGGCCTGGCGGTGCGCGTCGGCAACGACGACGCCGTGCCCGCCTGGCCCTACAGCGAGAACTATTGGGTCATCTTCAACGAGATCTACGACGTGAATTACGGCGTCGGCGCCGATCCGGTGATTCAGCCGACTCCGCTTGGCGTTCGGGCCCGTGTCTACGTGGTCGGCAACGTTTTTCACCACGTTTGGCCGCACGACATCAGCCCGCCGCCGCAGGGAGACCCGCGAGACTTCGGCTTCGTCATCCGGCAAGGCGCCAGGGTCGAGGGCCACTACGTCAACAACACCATCTACAAGTGCTACAAGACGCTTCGGCTCGATTGCCTCAATTCTGGAGACCAGAACGACGTCCAGGATACGATCTGCGACTTCACCAACAACGTGATCCTGTCTACTATCGATACCGAGTCCAACGACTACCACCTCAGCGTGTGCCGGGCAGCCTCGCTCGACCGTCTGACCCTGGACTACAACCTTCACAATCTCAACGTCTCCTTCCTGCTGCCCAGCGAATCGGGCGCCTGGTACCTGAGCGTGGCCGCCCTGAGATTGGGGACCCCATTCGGCCACCTATCCCTTGAAGTTCCCCCCTTGCTCTACAACCCCTCAAAGTTGCAGTTCTACCCGCTGGTCATGAGCCCCTGCCGCAACGCCGGGACCTACAGCCCGGTCTATGACCTCTTCACCACTGCCTTCGACAGCCGGTATCCGGGCATCCAGCACGACATCAACGGCAATCCCATTGGGGCTCCTAACTGGCCGCTCGGCGCCCTGAGCAAGTAGGCCCGCATCGCGCCGAAAATCGCTATGACGTGATTGAGGCTACCAGGGTCGCCCTAGAGCGCGGCGGCGGGCTCGGGACTGCCCCGAACGCGCTTGAGTCTCGCCGCGGCCTCGCGGATCAGCGCATCTCTGTCGATGGGCTTGCTGAGATACCCGTCACAGCCCGCCTTGAGGCATTTCTCCATCTCACCTTTCATCGCGTGGGCGGTCAGGGCCATGATCAAGCCGCTGTAGCCGCCCCGTCGCAACCGTCGTGTTGCCTCATAGCCGTCCATCAGCGGCATCTGCATGTCCATCAGGATCAAATCGAAAGGCTGCCCGGCCTCAACGGCCTTGCGTGCGACCTGCACGGCGGCCTGACCATTCTCCACAATGGAAACAGCGGCTCCGGCCTTGCGCAAAAACGCTCTGATCAGGCGTTGATTGTCGACGCCGTCCTCGGCTAGGAGAATCCGGGCATCAAGCGTGGGCAGCTCGGTGAGTTGAGCGGGCGCTTCGGCGGCCATCGGCTCCGAATCAGCGGCCGTGACCATCGCGACGCCATCGAGGGCGCCAGTGGGCAGGATGATGGAAAAGCAGCTTCCCACGCCGGGAGTGCTCTGGACCCGCACCTGCCCGCCGAGCAACTCCGCGATTCGCCGGGTGATGGCCAGCCCCAGCCCGGTCCCTCCGAAACGGCGCGTGGTCGAAGCGTCGGCCTGATGAAAGGGGCGGAAGATCAGGTCGAGATCGGTTTGGCGGATTCCCACGCCCTGATCGGTGACGTGGAAATAGATGCGCTGATCCTCGACATCGCAGGCGGCAATGATCCGGACGGCGCCTTCGTCGCTAAACTTGATCGCATTGCCGACTAAATTGACCAGCGCCTGGCGAAGCCGCGTAGGATCGGTCTGGATGGTCTCGGGAATCTGACCCACGATCTCGACTTTCAGGGCAATCCCTTTTTCTTCAGCCCTTCCCCGCAGCAGCGCGGCGACATCGTAGAGCATGCGCCGGGTCGAAGACGCGATGCGCTCTATGTCGAGTTTGCCAGCTTCAATCTTGGAGAGATCCAGGATGTCATTGATCAGCGTCAGCAGATGCCGCCCGTTCCGACGGACGGTGTGAATGGCGTTCAAGCGATCTGAATCGTTGAGATCCTGATCAAGGAGGATTTCCGTGAAGCCCAGGATGGCCGTCATCGGCGTTCGAATCTCGTGACTCATGTTAGCCAAGAAGTCGCTCTTGGCCTGTGTGGCGGCCTCGGCACGGTGAGTCGCCTCGACCAAGGCGGCCTTCTGGGCCTCAAGTTCGGCCGTCCGCTTTCTGACCTGCGCCTCGATGATCTGGTTGGTGCTCTCCAGATGAGCCCGGCGGTCGGCGATGTCGTGCATTTCCTGAAGGCTTCTGCGGATGGAGTGGAAGAGGAATACGTCCTCAAACAGCACCCACCATACGTGCTCCAACGTGCGCAATGGCGACGCCCACAGCACACCGAAAACTGACTGGGGCCACAGGGCGCCTCGCATGCCGTGATCGATGCCCACGACCACGGTCGCCGTCAGCAGCACCTTCCAATCACGATAGACCGCCAGAAATGCCAAAGAGCCGAAGACGTGAAAGTGGGTCTCGATTCTGCCGCCGGAAAGATGAATCAACAGCGCCGACCACAGCATCTGGGCCGCGGCAATCACGTGCCGTGTTACGGCTTGGCCCGGATAGCGGGCGACGCAGTACAGCGGAAAGGAACTTAGAACCCCGCCGAGGAGAATCGCCGCCCACACGTGGATGTGAACGCTGCTCTCGGTGCCCGACCACGTTCGCGGCGAGATCAACAAGGCCGTAATGATTCCGCCGATCCACTGAAGGATCATGAGCACGGCGAACATCCGATCGGTCCGCGCCGAGACCTCGTGAAGGTGCCAGCGAAACAGCTCCGCCTTTCGACGGCGGATGTCCTCCGGCAAATCCGGCGGGTCCTCTATGAGGCTGTACGGCATTGCGTGGTGCTCTCCTGCGGCGTCACATTCTCTTTGCGCAACGGACACCCGAAGACCGGCGTCGTGACGCGGTCCGGGCCGCCCATCGTGGTGAATTCCTCGATCTTCTTTCTGCCGGCGCTATAGCCCTCATGGCCTCTCGCCGGGGTGATGCCCCCGTGAAACACGAGCTGACCTCGGGAGTCGTAGAGCAAAACCTCTCCAGAGGTTCGGACGTTGAAGAGCAGGCCCTGATCGCCTCCGACGTCGGTCAGAACGGTGACGCCGGGGATGGACTCGCCCTGCTCACGCAAGCTGGTGCGGTCCCAGTCCGCGGTCGCGTGGGCCGGTCGGTCGAAAAGCACGTAGGCATCGAGCTTGTCGCCGCAACGGCCCATCAATCGGGACAGTTCCGCAAGGGTGGCCCGGGTGCAAGGGCAATGGGGATGGCAGAACACGAGCATAGCCGGCCGGTTTTTTGGCGCGGGAATCAGGCTCGTTAGCGGCCACGATGGAGGCGGTGGAATCGTCGGGGCGTATTGACTCGCGTAAAGGAGCAATACCGCGAAACCGGGACCCAAGAGCATCAACCAAACTGCCGCGAGCGGCAGCATTCGGCGGAGGACGGCCATGTCCACAGTGGGACCAGGGGTTGGCGAGCCGTCACTATTCATATCTCCCGGGCGCATCTTCCACCCCCAAGCCTGCCCAGCCCCCTCCCGTTGCCTCCGGCCTAGGAGCCCCTGGAGGCGGGCGTGTTTTCGGTCGGTCGGCACGGACCCCGGGCGGCTGTGATTCATATCGAGCGGTCAATTCGGCATGTTGACCAAGTTTCGACGGTATGCGAGGCAGACTTGTGAGACGGCAAGCTCGTCGCCGTTACGACGTGCCAAGGTTCCCGATATGGGGTCCGAGTAGCCTGCGCCGTGGGACATGCGAATTCGGATAAGCGGGCTGCAATTCGCAGCGCTTCATAATTGACTCGGGGTCATATTTCGAGGTATTCTGGGGCCTTCAGGGGCGGTCTTGCCCCGCAACGAGCCGAACAACCAGGTCCTAGCGGTCGTCGTCAGGCTTGCGCACGAGTCAACGGCACGGCCCCTTGTCGGGACCGGGCCCACTTCGTGAGAATCGCGCCGAACCAAGCGTGCGGTTCTGCGCGTTACGTCGACAGGCTTCCGCAAAGGAGGGATTTCATGAGCAAGTCTCTTGGTGCTGGCACTTTCAGCGCGTCCGTCCTGGTATTCCTGATGGCTCCCGAGATGACCCTGTCTCAGCCGACTGTGCAAATCACGCAGAACGGATTCGTGCCCGAGAACCCGGCCTATCCATACGCGGGACACCGCTACAACTTCGACACGTATCCCGGCGACAACGACATGCCGTGGCTGCGGGAATATGTGGCGGACCAAAACATCTTCGCGAAAATCGACATGAACGCTCCCTGGCTCGACCGTGAATTCGAGATGATGAAGGCCATCGTCAGGTTCACATCCCATACGCTGTCCTGGAGCGATGAGCAGACCGTCGAGTCGCTTCTACGAGGACGTGACGTCCTTATCGCCGCGGAGGAAAACCCGGAATACACCTGGCTCTGCGGAAAGATTTCGGGCGTCGCCGTCGCCCTGGCCCAGGCCCACGGGATCCCGGCGCGGTTTCTTAACGCCCTGAGCGAATACACACCCTTTGGCGGCGACACCGCCTGCGAGTTTTACTCCACCAGGTACGACCGCTGGGTCTTCATGGACCCCAAGACCAACGCCTGGATTGAGCACGAGACCGATGGCCCCTTGGGCGCTGCCGAACTCCATCACTACTACCTCGCCGGCCAGATTGACGCCGAGGAGATCGGCGGCGTGTGGATAGCGAAGCCGAGCCCGCCCTTGGTGTTCATGCCGTCGCCTGTGAACCGCGCACCGATCGCGCCGTTCTCCTCCATTCGCTGGTGGGACGGCTACTGGCGTTACATGTCGGTCTCCTACAAGACTCATCCCAACGGGCAGTACCCTGCCTGCTGTGGGAATCCTCGGATCGCCTACATCTGCAACGACCAATGGTACAACGACTTCAAGCGGATTATGCCGCCGTTTCCCGTGCTGCCGCTCGATGATCCGAACATCAGCTACCCCCTGAATAACATCGAGGCAGCGGCGATGTTTTCCGGCGCCGACGTTCTGATATCGCTGAAGAACAATATGACCGACTTCGTCCGCTACGAGACTCGCCAGAGCGACGGTCAAGGCGGCTTCAGCGAGTGGGCCCCCATCTCGCTGCCGCTCGTCGGCCTCCTCAAGAAAAGCTATCAATGGCGACCGACAACGACCACCACGCTGCAAATCCGCGGCGTGACCCTCGCAGGCGTTCAGAGCCGGGAGGTCATCATCACCTATGTCCCGGACCTCGATTCGGACGATGATGGAGTTCTCGATCCCGACGACGAGTGTCCATTCAATCGGGCCGGTCTGCCTGTCGACGCCAAGGGCAGACCCCGCTGCGATGTGAACCACGATTGTCTGGTGGACGGGCAGGATGTCCAGACTCTGATTGCCGATCTTCTCCTCGACTAAAATCCGCCATTAATTCCAACTGTGCAGGCAACCACCGTAACGCCTGAATCGCTTCGTCTGCACTCGCCGGGAACCACGACCAGTTGCCATTCCGACTGCGTTGCCCGACAATCACGGTCATGGGACCGACGCGAAACAGGCGGCTCAGGACGCTGCTCTCCGAAGGCACCTTGCAAGTCCCCGGAGCCTTCAACGCCCTGGCCGCCCGCGCGATTGAGAAGGCCGGGTTCGACGCCGTTTATGTTTCCGGGGCAGGCCTGGCCAACGCGGTCTTCGGCCTGCCGGACGTGGGGCTGGTCACCCTGACCGAAGCCGTCGAGCACGCCAGAAGGATCGCCGCCGCCGTCGATGTGCCGGTGGTCGTCGATGCCGACACGGGATTCGGCGACGCCATCAACGCGGCCCGCACCGTTGAGGAGATGGAGACAGCCGGGGTTTCGGCCCTGCACCTCGAGGATCAGGTGCTCCCCAAGAAGTGCGGTCATCTCGACGGCAAGGAGTTGATTCCCGCGGAATCCATGCTGGAGAAGATTCGAGCGGCTTGCGCCGCCCGCAGCGACCCCGACTTCATGATCATTGCCCGGACCGACGCCCGAGGCGTTACCTCCCTTGAGGACGCCGTCGACCGGGCCCGGCGCTACTTGGATGCCGGCGCCGACGCGATTTTTCCCGAGGCGATGCAAAGCGTCGAGGAGTTGGCCCTGTTCGCCCGACAGGTGCAAGCCCCCCTGCTGGCCAACATGACCGAGTTCGGCAAGACGCCGCTGTTGACTCTGGACGAACTCTCGCGAATGGGCTACCGAATGGTGATCTATCCGCAGACGGCCCTCCGCGTGGCCTTCGCGGCAATCGGCAACATGCTTCTCGACCTGAAACGACAGGGCGACCAGCGAGGCTGGATAGACAGGATGCAGACGCGGCAGAGTCTCTACGACCTGCTCGACTACGACGGCCTTGAGGCGATCGATCGGGCCGCGGTACGCAAGTGATCACGGGGTCACTGGACGCGCGCCATCGCGCCCCTGACCACGATCGGAGGACGCCGGATGAGCGAATCGACTTTCAAGGCCGGGTTGGAAGGGATCGTCGCCGGGCAATCGGCTGTAGCGGAGGTTACCCAGACTGGCCTGCGCTATCGCGGCTACGACATCGCCGATCTCGCCGAGCACGCCTGTTTCGATGAAGTGGCGCACCTGTTGTTGCACGGCGAACTCCCAACGAGGGCCCAGCTCACGGCCTTTCTATCGCGCGTGCAGGCGGCGATGTCGCTCCCATCGCAAGTGGCGCAGGCCGTCGCCGCGATGCCCGAAAAAACGCCTCCCATGGACGTCCTTCGTAGCGTGGTGTCGCTGCTTGGGCACTATGATCCCGAGTCGCAGGACAATTCTCACGCGGCCAACCTCCGGAAAGGTGAGCGGCTCCTCGGCCAGCTTGCCGCCGCCGTCGGCATGTGGTGCCGGCGCGTGAGCAAGCTGCCGGCGGTCAAACCGGACGCGAAAAGGTCGCATGGGGCGAATCTGCTTGCCATGATGACCGGCAAGCCCGGCAGCGAACTCGCCGGCCGGGTGATGGATGGCACGCTGATTCTCTACGCCGAGCACGAGTTCAACGCCTCGACGTTTACGGCCCGCACCATCGCCTCAACCCTGGCGGATATGCATTCGGCCGTTTCCGGAGCCATCGGGGCGCTGAAGGGGCCGCTCCACGGCGGAGCGAACGAGGCGGCCATGCGCCAGTTTCTAGAGATCGGCTCGCCCGACAACGTCGAGAAGTGGTTCCGCGACCTCCAGGAGCACAACGCCAAGCATCCCGAGAGCAAGAAGCTCATCATGGGCTTCGGCCATCGCGTCTATAAGCACGGCGACCACCGGGCCGGGATCCTTCGGGGCTGGAGCCTCGAACTCTCAAGGGAAACGGGGCAGGGCCGCTGGATCGAGATGGCCGACCGGCTGCAAGCCCTGATGCTCAAGGAAAAGAACATCCACCCCAACACCGACTACCCCGCGGCCCACGCCTATTACCAGATGGGCATCCCCATCGACCTCTACACGCCGATCTTCGTGTGCAGCCGTGTGACCGGCTGGTGCGCCCACGTCATGGAACAGCACGAGCACAACCGGATCATCCGGCCGCTCTCCGAATACATCGGCCCGGCGCTCCGCAAGGTCGCGCCGATCGAGCAGCGCGGCTGATGCCATCCGGCGCGCGGTGACAGATTGACGGGGCATCGTCGCCCTCGGCCGTGGATTCCTGGCAAACGTCATCTGCGCACCGTCCCGATTCAGCAGTGCATTCTGCGGTTCAATCCGTACAATCAGAGCGATGCGGCCTCGCCTCCATCATTGGATTCTCATCGCCATGGTGGCCGCGGCGGCCGCGGGGTTGGCCGCCAACGAGTTCTGCCCGCACGCTCCCGACGGCTCGCCGAACGCCACCGTGGCGTGGATCGTCCAGTACGTCGCCGAACCGGTCGGACAAATCTTCCTGCGGCTGATCTACATGATCGCCTTGCCGCTCGTCTTCTGCGCCCTGGTCCTCGGCGTGGCCGGCATGGGCGACGTCCGCAAGCTGGGCCGGGTCGGTCTCAAGTCACTCGCATACACCATCGGGCTCTCCGGAATCTCAGTCGCATTGGGTGTCCTTCTGGTGCAGACCATCCGGCCGGGGCTCGGTCTGCCGAAGGAGAAGCGCGCGACGCTCATCGACCGCTATACACCTCAGGCCGACTCCGCCATCGCCGACGCCAAGAAGGCCAAGACCCTTCGGGAAACGCTGCTGGACATCATCCCCAAGAACCCCCTACAGGAAATGGTCGGCTCGATGGATGGCTCCAGCCCCGGGGGCGGCATGCTGGCGGTGATGTTCTTCGCTCTCGTCTTCGGCGCGGCCATGACGCTCGTGCCGCAGAAGACCGGGCCCCTCATCGCCGCGTTGGAGGGCGTCTACGAGGTCGTCATGGTCATCATTCAGTTGGCCATGCGGCTGGCGCCCTTCGGCGTCGCCGGATTGGTCTTTTCCCTGACCGCCCTATTGGGCTTCGATATCCTTAGAACCCTGGGGTGGTACGTCGTAGCGGTGCTAGGCGGGCTGACGATGCACACGGTCGTCGTCTATTCGGTCTTCCTGGCGGTGTTCGGCCGGATGCGGCCCTTCCGCTTCTTCGCCAGGATCAGCGAGGCCATGCTCACCGCATTCGCCACGAGCAGCTCCAGCGCCACCCTCCCCACCGCGCTTCGCGTCTCGCAGGAAAACCTCGGCCTGAGGCGCGACATCAGCGGCTTCGTCCTCACGGTCGGCTCCACGGCCAATCAAAACGGCACGGCCCTCTACGAGGGAATCACCGTCCTGTTTCTGGCCCAGGTTTTCGGCGTCGATCTGAGCCTCCAACAGCAGATTCTGGTCGTGGTCATGTCGGTCCTCGCGGGGGTTGGAACCGCCGGCATCCCCGGAGGCTCGCTCCCGATGATTGTCCTCCTCCTCCAAGCCATCGGCGTGCCCGGCGAGGGCATCGGCGTCATCCTTGGCGTCGACCGGTTGCTCGACATGTCGCGCACCGTGGTCAATGTCACGGGAGACCTCGCTATTGCCGCCTGCGTGAACAGGTCCGAATCGGCCGCGGCGCCTGCTGCCACGTACCCCTCAAAGCCCGAATAGACCCAATCTTGCCGATTGGGGAAAGCTACCCAACGACGTTCGCCTTGGGTGGTCTATTTTCCCCGGAAATACCCGACATCAGGTACCAGTGGTTGGCGACGCCGGACCCCAACTATGACGTAATCCGCCGCAGCTAAAAATCTTAGAGCTCAGATGGCCTCGCCAATGCAGGCCGACACAGGTCGATGGCACAGCCATTGCGATATGTGGGGGTGGCTGAAAAGAACATCCCGGCAAGCCCAAGTGAGGCCCAGTCGGGTTCAAACGTGCCAGGCCCAGAAATGGGTCGGTTGTGTAAGGGACGGGTCCGAGTGCGAGGCGGGCCCGTCCCATTTTTTTGCGCGCGCTACGAACGCGACGGCAGAGTGCCGGCCACGCCAGGCACCTCAGGCGGACCTTTACGATTTGGCCTTGATCTCGATGAACCGCTCAACGCTTCGAAGGTCCGGAAGGAGGTCCACTGTGACCGCGAGGCTGCACGCGGCGCCCTTAGTTGGTCTGATCAGCCGAGGAGCCTTGGAGCGGACCTCCCAGGGTCGCCCGCCGCGCCGCCTGATATCAATAGCGCCGGCCAGGAGCTTCTTTCGCCGGGGACGGAGGCGGCGGTTTGCCGGATCCTTGGCGAAGATTCGCGACAGGGTCTTGGCGGCCGCCTCGTTTGTCGGGGTCCGCTTCACTGTGACCTGAACAACAGTTCCGGGCTTCAACTCAACTGCCATCGCCAAACTCCTCTACCTGCGGGCCAACCCGGCCCTCCGCAGACCAGACGTCGGGCCGACATCGTGGATGCCCACGGAGATGGGGTTTGTGGGCTCAGATCAAGCCAGCTTGATTGTCCGCCCCCAACTGGTGGCCGACAGGTTAGCCTGCGACCAACCACTTGGCAAGCCGCCCCGTGGATCCACCGCGCAGCTATCCTGGACCTTCGGCCGCGGCCGAAGCGGCTGAAGCTGGGGTGGTCGGAGCGGCTGGAGGAGCCGGCGCAGCGGCGCTCGGGGGAGGCTTGGCCGGCCTGGCCGCCGGAGGCGTGGGCCTGCTGGGCGAGGGAACCTTGGTCGGGCCAAGCACCAGGGTCATCCGCCTGCCCAGCATCTTCGCCGGCCGCTCGACCTTGGCGATGTCAGCCAGCTCGTTGGCGATTTCGTTGAAGGCCTCATTGCCGAGGTCCTGATGGAACCGCTCGCGCCCCCGGAAGATCATGGTGAACTGGACCTTGTCGCCGTGCCGGAGGAATTCGCGTGCCTTGCCCAACTTGATCTGTCGATCGTGGGGGTCGGTTTTTGGGCGGATGCGGACTTCCTTGAGCTTCTGCTCGTGGTGCTTCTGCTTGGTCTTCTTGGACTGCAAGTATTTGTGCTTGCCGTAGTCCATGATCTTGCAGACCGGCGGACGCTCGTTGGGCGACACCTCCACCAAGTCCAACCCCGCCTCGCGGGCCATGCGCAGGGCCTCGTCAGTAGAAACGACGCCGCGCTGTGCCCCGGTCTCGTCGATCAGCCGGATGGGCGACAATCTAATCTGCTCGTTGCATCTCAGGTTTGTAATGGGCTCTCACCTTCCTTTCTCATTCCCGTTCGCCGACGGGTAACCAAACATTCGATTCCTTAGTCAGCCGGCCGCTTCGAGTACCCGGCCGCCGGGCCGGTTCTCCTCGCGGAGCTGGGTGACGAATCTTTCCAGCGGCAGGTTTCCGATCTGCCGCCCTTCTCGATCGTTGACGTTGACGGCCCTGGCCGCCGCTTCCTGCTCGCCGACCACGGCGATGTAGGGCACTTTCATTTGCCTGGCACGGTGCTTCTTGGGGCCGATCTTTTCCGCCGAATCGTCCAGCTCCGTTCGAAGGCCCGCCGCCTTCAGGAGGCCGAACACCTCCTGGGCATACGCCGAACTCTTCTCGCTGATCGAGGCGACGACGACCTGCACCGGCGCCAGCCAGGTCGGAAACGCCCCCTCGAAGTGCTCGATGAGGATGGCGACGAAGCGTTCCATGCTACCGAAGGGAGCCCGATGGATCATGATCGGCACGTGGGTCTGATTGTCGCTCCCGACGTACTGGAGTCCGAACCGCTGCGGCGTATTGTAATCCGCCTGCACCGTGCCGAGCTGCCATTCACGCCCGATGCAGTCCTTGACCATGAAATCGATCTTCGGGCCGTAAAACGCCGCCTCGCCGACCTCCTCGGTGGCGTTCATGCCCGACTCGGCCGCGGCCTTACGGATGGCGGCCTCGGAATGCGACCAGGCCTGGGGGTTCTTGATGAACTTCGGGTCCGCGGGGTCGTGGAGCCCGACGCGGACGCTGTACTCCGTCAGGCCCAGCATGTCCAAGACGTATCGCGTCAAATTAAGGCAATCGGCAAGCTCCTCCTGGAGTTGATCGGGCGTGCAGAAAATGTGCGCGTCGTCCTGAGTGAATCCGCGGACGCGGGTCATTCCAGACACTTCGCCGGACTGCTCGTAACGATAGACCGTGCCGAACTCCGCCAACCGGACCGGAAGATCGCGATAGCTGTGCGGTTCGCTGGCGTAAATCCGAATGTGATGCGGACAGTTCATGGGCTTCAGAAGGAACCCGTCCGATTCGTGGAGCAGCTCGCGCAGGAGCTGCATGTTGTGTCCCTTCAGGCCCGCCCCGTCGCGATATCGCCGTGCATCCGAACCGTCGGCCTTACCGATCAGCTCCTCATGCTGGCGGGGGGCGACGCGGCGCAGTTCATCGAGCCAGCGTTGCTCATCCTTCGAAAAACCCTCGGCGTCGCCGCGCTTCTCCGCGGCGATCCACAGCCCGTTGAGCACACGGGCCGCGTCGCTCTCGTAGATGGGCGGATACTGCGATTCGCTGTAGTACGGGAAATGTCCGCTGGTGCGGTACATTTCCAGCCGGCCGATGTGCGGCGTGAACACCGGTTGGTAGCCGTGTTCGCGCAGCTTCGAACGAAGGTGCTCCTCCAGGAGCAGCCGGATGATTGCCCCCTTGGGCTTCCAGAGAATCAAGCCGGTGCCGACCATGGGGTCCAGGGCGAAGAGGTTTAATTCCTGGCCGAGCCGACGGTGGTCCCGACGCTTGGCCTCTTCCAGACGAGTCAGGTAAGCATCGAGGTCCTTTTTCGAATGGAAGGCGGTGCCGCTGACGCGCTGCAATTGCTGCTTGGCGGCATCGCCGTGCAAAAACGCCCCTGATACGCTCAGCAACTTGAACGCCCCGATCCGGCCTGTGCTGGGCAAGTGCGTACCCATGCACAAGTCTTCCCAATAGCGGCCAGGCTCCGGACCGGTGACGTAAAAGCTGAGCACCTCGCCCTTGGCCCGCTGAGCGTTCTCCAGCTTGTAGGGGTTGCCCTCGCGGCGGACCTTGGCCAATCCTTCTTCCCGCGACATTTCGTACCGGGTGAAAGGCCGGTCCTCCTGCACGATCCGGCTCATCTCCGCCTCGATCCTCGGGAAGTCGTCGGGGGTAAGTCGCTTGTCCAGATCGATGTCGTAGTAGAAGCCGTCCTCGATGGGCGGGCCATAGACCAGCTTGGTTTCCGGCCAGAGCTTGCAGATCGCTTCAGCCATGACGTGGGCCGTGCTATGGCGAAGGATAGTCAGGGACTCCTCGTTTCGGTCCGTGAGCAGCCGCAGTTTGCAATCGCCATTCAAGGCGGCGGTCAGATCGAGCGTGACTTTCCCACGACCGAAATCTGCAATCGCACCCAAGGCGGCCCTTGCCAGCCCCGCCCCGATGGCGGCCGACACTTCCGCGGCGGTTGACCCCTCGGGCATCTGTCGGACCGAACCATCTGGCAGTGTGACTTGGATCATCTCGGCCAACCGGCGAAATCGGGACAGTCGAATGCCGAGGCCGCGCATGACAGTGCGCGGAGCAATCGCCGCTTGGAGTCCTGGTTGTCTAAAACCAGGGCAGTCACGCTGGTAGAGGTGTTCTGGCCAAGACCGAGTGTCTCTTACAGAGAGGGCTCACATAGCGGCCCTTCCAACGCCTGATGATAAGCCGTAATGCGGCGCGGGGTCAAGTGACCGCATTATCCCCGCCCCAGCCATTGGTTGACTCCGCCTCGGGTCCGCACAGGCCGGCCGGCTCGGGGTATCAACCACTCGTCGTAGGGCTGAAGATGCGGGAAAAAGGAGCGTCAAGCGCCGATCCGGATGCCTGTGGCGCCTGGCCCCGGCTTGAGATTGAAGTGCAGCAGGGTGTCCTTCCAGATCGTGGAAAGGCCCAAGATCGTGCCCTGCGGCAGCCACTGATGGGGGTTCGAGGCCGCCAAGTCCCCCTGGGTCTCGGCGTGACCGTCGTGGAAGATCATGTTGGTCTTGTAGGCGTTGCCTGGAGCACCGATCGGAACCGTTCCAGCGGTCGCGTGCCTGAACCCATAAGCCCTCGCGTCGAGAACCGAACTGATCGCCCCGTTGCCCGGCGCCCGGGAGCGATCCCACGATCGGGTAAAGTTGGTATAGGCCCCGGCGTCGGAGAAGGCGCCGCCCCAAGACCCGCCGACGCTCAAATCGTAGTCGGGGGGGGTCGTCTGGTTCGAGAAGCGAGATCCGTCGGCACAATAGACCTTGTTGGCGGGAACGCCGAGCAAGTTCGCCGTAGGGCCGTAGTTCGAGGGAATCTTTTCCGAGTGCGAGGTGCTCGCCGGATTGAACCATGAAAGTCCATCGCTGTCGCCGGGGAAGCCGGCCTCCTGGGCCGTGCCCGCGATAAACATCTGATAGCGGGCGGTGTTGTAGCTGACCATTCGGCCGGTGCCGGCGTTAGGTCCCGAGAAGTGGTTGGAGAGGAAGTTGTTGGCCTTGCAGAGAAAGGCGGGGTGAGACCGGATCTCGTTGAATCGTCGACTGACCGTGTCCTCGTTGGTCCCGTCGGTCTCGGTCAGTCCAAAGCCCAAGGTGCCGGCCAACGGCCCCATGAAATCCCATCGCTGCACCGCGGGACCGAAGGCGACGCCTGCGCCGGTCAGATAGCCGCCGGTGGTTGCCGGCGAGCCAAGGAACCAACCATCGTTATCACTGGCATATGCGGCGGCTCCTTGAGAGATGCCTCTGCCCGTGGCCATGCATGCCACGCGCTGCCCGCTTCGCCGGGCGCCGGCCAACGCCGGCAACAGGAGCGAGATCAAGAGGGAGATGATGGCGATGACCACCAGCAACTCAATCAAGGTAAAGCCGCCGCGGACCGGACTAGAACCGGCATGGATCTTTCGATGGTCTTGCATGGGTCTCCTCATCGGCCGGCCTCCGCTCGGGCGGCATTCATCAGGTCCTCGGGAGGCGGCGGGTTGTGTCCCACCACTTCGCGTCCGCAATCCGGACAGAAAGTCGGCTCTTCGGTCTTCGGGTCAATGCGGTTCTTGCAGACAACGAAAGTGGGCTCCAGCTTGGCGTTCCACTGGCCGTCGGGCCCCTTGGTCCAGTAGCAGGCCTCGGCGGGATAAAAGGTCTGCCGGTCGCAGCCGGGGCACTCAACGGGATATCGCTCCCCCATTTGGAGGATGTGCTCGTGAACGTAGCCGCACTCGGAGCACATGTAGGCTCTCTCGGCGGAGATTTCTTCAATGGATTTTCCCCCGAGCGAATACCAGGTAACGCCGCCGGCCACGACGAAAATGACGCCCGCCGCGATCAGCTTGATCTTCTGTCGCGTAGGGTTGGGGTCGTCCAGGGCCACTTCGGAGGCTCCATTGGATGCCAAGCCATCAGGCCGCTTTCGCAGGCGTTTTGGGTCACGCCCCGCCCGCCTGCAAACGACGCCCAGGCCGCACGATGGTCTGCCAAACGGTTAGTTTCGCCGCTCCCGACGCAGGGTTCAAGCCCAATCTCCTTTAATTGTTGGTTCAGACCCCTCACGCCATGCCGGATTGCCCGAATAAACGGACTCGGTAATGCCCCCCGGATGGCATCCTACCCAGATCGCTCTACTACCTGAGTCGGCAAGATTGTAGTCACCAAGTAACAGGCCGTGCCCCGAATGGCCGGTTCGTCGGAGTCGGACGCCGGAAGGCGCCCTCTCCGGTGCCGATGTGCCGAAAGGGGGCGGCCTACGGCGCGACGACCGCCGCCGTCTGCCAGGACATTTGCCGGATCACGGGAGAGAGGGAGAAGTAGCGGCCGGGACAGGCCGTCTTTTTGGTCACCCCGCCGTGGGTGAGGATGCGTGACTGGGGAATTCCGCACTTGGTGGACAAAAAGGAGGCCAGCTTGGCCAAAGACTCGACCTGTTTGGCGGTCGGCGGATGGGCCTCTAGGTTGCCGATCAGACAGATGCCGATTCCGTGCTCGTTGTAGTGGTTTCCCGGCGTCTTGCAGTGGGCTCCGTGCATCTGGCGGCGCCACCGCTCGCCGACGAAGACCTGGCCGTCCCCATAGCCGACTCCGTTGCCGATCACGAAGTGATACCCCAACTCATCCCAGCCGCGCTGCCGCATGTGGTAATCCCTCATGCCCTGCGGAGTGGACTTGTCGCTTGCAGAATGGTGAACGACGATGCAGTCCCAGCGGCCGGAGAACCCGCTTCTCGGTGTCCAGCCGTTGTCCGCCTGGGCTGTCAGGGGTTTGGCCTGGCCGGTACGAGCCGGCGGGCGATCCAACGATTGCATCGGGGCCGGTCTGCCGCCGACGTAGGGATCCATCTGGGCGATTCGGGATGCTTGCTCGTTGACGCAACCTCCGGCGAGGGGCGCCAGGCTCACCAGAAGTGCCGCAAAGCGAGTGCGAGTCATTACGACGCCATACTCCTGAGGTGATGGTCCAGTAAGTGCCATCGGCATTGTTTGGGGCGTGAGCCTAACATCGGGAGCGGCCGTCGAACAAGTGAGGACAAAGCCCCGCCGCACCGCAGGTCATGGGCCGGCCGCGAACTGTCTGAGAAACCCCCTGCTGTCCGCCTGGGATGCCGCCTGATTGAACACGTATAGGGCGTCCGAAAAGCTGCCGCCCACCTTGTCGAAGACCGCCTGATAATCCGACAACGAGCCTTGATAGGTGATCGCCGCCAGGATGATGGCGTTGTTGATGACCAGCGTTCGATTGAACGCCCAGCGATCCGGGTAGATCAGCCGGGGCTCGAATACGGTCAGGTACTGCTCGTGTAGGGCGGCGAACTCCGCCTCACGCCCGGCGACGATCATCTCGGAGGACTCGCCCCGGGCGGCGGCAGCCGAATAGTAGGAATTCATTCGTGAATAGAGCAGGTTGACGTACTCGTCAATTATCAGCTTGTCGGCGAACAGCTCCCGGGCATCCACGGCCTGGGGAGAATCCACCCCGTAGGTCTCCTCGAAAAACGTCCTGGCCGCGGCTCGGCCGACGAACGTGGCCAGGCTCTCGTTGAAGTTCGCGTCGGAGACCTTGAAGATCGTGGAGTGGGTCATTTCGTGAAAGAGGAATTCCGCCAATTCCGGCTCGATCATCCTCAGGTTGGATTGCCGGACCGGGTCCGCGAGGATCTTCAAAGTTGAAAAGCCCGCCGCCTGGCCGAAGAAGATGTCGTAGCCTCTGGCCGCCATATCGTCAGCCTCGCGTTGGCCATATGCCTGGTCAAAGTAGCCCCGGGTGGCCACCGTCCCCACAAACGGATACAGCCACAAGAAGGGGGTCAGGCTGTCCTTATCGCTTGCGGAAAGGACATAGACCGCGGGATCGGTCCCGTTGAACTCGAAGACCGTGTAAGCATCACCGGGGGTGAGGCCGATGCGGTCGATGGCGAATTGGCGGATCACCTGGGTGAGGGCCAGCTTCGCCCGTTCCTCCTCGCTCAACCGCGAATCGTTCAGGGCTTCGGCGACCGGAACCGTTCTGCTGATGCTGTTCAGGCCGCCCCAGAGGAGTTGACCAAAATAGTCCAGGCCACAGGCCCCGCTCGCGGCGAGGACGCAAACGGGCAGGATGAGAGACAGCTTTCGGGCCATGAGAGACGATCAATCAAGCGAGGGCGAGGGCAATCACAACCGCTCGATTCTATCCAAGGCTCATCGGCCCGGCAAACCGAGGCCATCCAGTTTCACCGACGGTCGGACGATCCGGTCGCCGACTCGTCCCGCTCGACTTGAGGACGGACCTACCGCGGTCCGCCGGCCGGCATTAACTTATCGGAAGGATGTTTCGCAACCGCAGGCAACGCCAGCATCTCCAGGGCTTCTTCATCGGCTTGGCGATCACCACGATCTGCACCCTGCTTTTCTTCCGCGGGGATGCAGATCCGCAGGCGGAATTGTACGCCTTCGACTGGCGAGTCAGGAATTGCAACAGCCTCGGGGCCGACGCCCCCATTGTTCACGTCGATGTCGACGACAACTCCCTCGCCCGTCTCGGTCGCTGGCCATGGCCGCGCAAACAAATCGCCGACTTGATCAGAACCATTTCCGAGCTTGAGCCGTCGCTGATCATGGTGGACTTCCTGTTCAGCGAGGCTTCTTCTCCACGCATCGAGGACCCTCGGCTGGAGACCGACGATTCGGGGGAGCAGGTCGAGGTCATCGGCGAGTTGACCGACGCCAACGTGGTCTACGACGACCTGGAGCTGGCCGACGCCCTGCGCTCCGCCGGCAATCTGGTTCTGGCCGTGCAACTCGAGACTTTCGCCCCCGGCGAACCCGACTTGCTGGAGGACCGCCTCGGCCGTTGGTGGTCGCAAAAAAAAGGGGGCTCGCTGCAAGAAGCGATCACTGATCTGGGATTGAGGGACACGCCACAGAACCGGGCCCGCATCGAGCGCGAGCTGTTGCGGCTGCGAATGAAAGCGCTGCTCCTCGCGAATTTCACGCTGTCCGACCAGGAGTTGGCCGAGCGGCTGGGCTGCGGGCTTCGCGAGGTCGAGGCCGTGGTCGCCGGGGTGAAGAGCACCTCGGCCGGAGAGCTCGTGGCCAGGCTCTCGACGGCGAATGGCCTGCCTGATCGCGACGACGTGCTCGCCGCCATTCTCAAGGACCGCAAGGAGCGGCGCAATGCCGACCGCAAAGACGTCGTGGATGCCTATCGCAATCAGCAAGGCCTCTTGGCCATGCGAAAGGCCCTTCACCCGCTCGATGACGAACTGGCCGCTCACATCTATCGCGCCCCCAGGGCCACTCCGCCGCTGCCGGTGCTGGCCGAGGCGGCCACGGACCTTTCGGCGGTCAACTTTAGCCCGGACCGCGACGGTGCTGTTCGACGCGTGCCGATCCTGATCGACCATCGGGGGAAATCGATCGCCCACATGGGGCTCGCCGCCGCCTGCCGCGTCCTCGGGCTCGACCTGGGGTCGATGACCATCTCCTCGGACCTCGTGCTCACCATTCCGATCGATCCTGCCCGGGCAGACTCCGCTTGGTCCGAAGGCCGCGCCGGCGCGTGCCATCTACCCCTCGACGATCACGGAAACCTCATCATCCATTGGACGAGGACGGCCGGGGACTGGCTCTCCGGGCGGGACTTTCGCCACATCTCCGCCGCCAAGCTTATGGCCATCGTGGATGCCCGTGAAAAGATCGCCCGCAACCAGATCGCGATCAACTACAAGCTTGCGGAAGTGGTGGCCGCCGCCAAGGGGGGGCTGACCATCGAAACCCCGGCCGAGGGCGGAGAAAGTGCGACGAAGGTTGTGGCCGACACGGCATATCGCCGCAATGTCAACCGCGTCATCGCACTCGAGCGAACCATCCGGCGGGCGCGGCTCCGGCAGAACCTGCCGCCCAAGGAGATCGAGGCGCTCAAGGAGGAGCGCGAGAGACTGGCCGGGGAGATCGAACTCGAACAACGAAACGCCGCTTCCGCGATCGAGATGAACTGCGCCGAGATCGACCAAATGCCCGCAGAGGAAATCGCCGCCGATCCTGACCTCAAGCGAGACGCTGAAATCTTTCGGTGCGCCAAGAAGCTGCTCGACGACGACGTGGCCTGGCTTCGGCAGGTAAACCACGGCCTGGAGGAGACCGTTCAATCCCTCAAACAAGAGTTGATCGGCCACATCAAGGACAAGTACGTTTTTCTGGGCTTCGCCGCCACGGCGCAAGGCGACATCGTCCCGACCCCCATCCACTCCAGGACCAACGGCGTCATGAGCCACGCCCAGGTATTCAACGCCATCCTGCGAAACCGGCTGATCGCCACGACCGACCGCTGGGTGGGCGTGCTGATCTGCCTGCTCGGTGGGACATTGACAGGGTTGGTCACCAGCACGCGGGCCCCGCGCTTCGCCCTGCTATTTGCTCTGGGTCTCATGCTGATCTACGCCCTCTTCAACTGCTACGTTCTGTTCATGCGGCTCGACTTGTGGGTGGCGTTGGTCGCCCCGATCTTCACCATGTTCGTCACCTGGGCATTCGTTACGCTGTATCGCCAGCTCACCGCCGAACGAGAGAAGCGGCTCTTCGCCAAGCAGCTCGCCCAGTACACCTCGCCCGCGCTGGCCGCACGCATCGCCGAGAGCCCCGAGGCCGCCCAGGCGTTCAAGACCGTCCAGACCCGCGAGGTCACTTGCTTCTTCAGCGACCTGCGCGGCTTCACCACCCTGACCGAGGTGGGAGACCCTGAACTTGTCCAACACGTGCTGAACACCTACCTCCAGCGCATGAGCCACGTGATCTGGGCCAAGCGCGGCCTGATCAACAAGTTCATGGGCGACGGCATCATGGCCTTTTTCAATGCCTCCGTGGACCCCATGGAGGACCACGCCACGGCAGCGTGCGAAACCGCCCTGGACGCCCTCGACGAGTTGGAGCGGCTCAAGATCGAGTGCAAGGGGGACCCTGCCGCCGCGCTCTTCGACGCCCTCCACATGCGCGTGGGCATGGCCACAGGATTCTGCATGAATGGAGACCTGGGCTCGGAACTGAAGACCGACTACACGATCATCGGCGACGTCGTCAACTTGGGCGCCAGACTGGAGCCGGCCAACAAAGTCTTCGGCACGCGGATCATGGTCAGCGGGCCGACGCGTGAGGCGGTCAAGGATCACTACGAATTCCGATACCTCGCGGAACTCCAGGTCAAGGGCAAGGGCCACACCGTGCCGGTGTACGAAGTCGTCTGTCGCAAAGGACAACTCGCGGACGACCAACGCGCCTACGTCGAGCGTTTCGAGGCCGGCGTCGAACTCTACAAGTCTCGCAAGTGGGACGAGTGCATCGTTCATTTCACCCGGCTGCTGGCTCGCCGCTTCGACGACCCCGGCCCCAGCCGCTACATCGACGCCTGCCAGGAATTGAAGACCTTTCCGCCCGACGACCTTTGGAAGGGGGCGTTGGAGCTCAAAGAGAAATGACGCCCGCGCGGCTGTAACCGACCTGTGCTAGACTGATCTCGTCGGCATGTGAAAGTCAGCCGACCGGAGGAAGCTCCAGACCGTGCCCGCCAATCGCGGCAACGTGTGGTATCAGGATGGCTTGCGGTTCGCCTGCACCCAATGCGGCAACTGTTGCAGCGGACCGCCGGGCTACGTCTATTTAACCGCCGAGGAGATTGAGCGGATCGCCGCCTTCCTCGGCTGCGAAGAACCGGGGCTGGGGAGCAAGCACTTGCGGCGCGTCGGCCGACGCTACTCGCTGACCGAAGATCGAAAAAGCGGAGATTGCTGCTTCTTGAAGCACGTCGACGGCAAGCGCATTTGCGGCATCTACCCGGTCCGCCCCCTCCAATGCCGAACCTGGCCCTTTTGGGACGACAACCTCGACTCGCCAAAGGCTTGGACAAAGGCCGCCGAGACCTGCCCGGGCATGAACAACGGAAGCCGCTACGATTTCGTCCAGATCGAAATCCGCCGCACGGCGCAGTCTTGGGGGGACCTTCCAACATGAACATGCCGCTCCCCCAGGTGACAGTCGGGCCCAGGGAGCATCGGGGAGTCCCGCGCCTGCCCAATGATACGGGCCCGCTCGACTCGATGATGACGGCCTTCTACGTGGAGGTGGATGCGGCCATCGCCGCCCGCAAGCCGGTCTGCGTGAACAGAGGCGACTGCTGCAAGCTCGACTCCTTCGGCCATCGGATGTTCGTGACCGACGTCGAGCTGGCGTACTTCACTCAAGGCGTGCATCACCGATGGCGGTCGCCGGACGGCTCAGGTTCCTGTCCCTATCAACAGGAAGGCCGCTGCACCGCCCGTGAGCATCGGCCGCTCGGCTGCCGGATTTTCTTTTGTGATCCGCAGGCAAGAGCTTGGCAAGGGCCGGAATACGAGCGACGGCTCGCCGAACTCAAGGGCATCGGCGAGAAGCTGGGCTTCGCCTACCGCTACCGGGAGTGGTTATCGGCGTTATCGGAGACCGAACGGCGGCCGTCCGCGGACCTGCCCACCAGCGTTGACGGACAGGCTCGAAAAGGCGTAGAATAAGGTGCGTTGAAGAACGATGGGTCGAGGCCCCACCAACGGCCTCGACTCTCCCGCCGAGAGATTCCCAGCCTGATCCCGCCGCTTTGGACCTGGCGATTCTGAGGAAATGCATATGAAAGCCGCGAAGATCGCTTGTCTGCTCTTGCTCGCCGCGATCATGGTCACGCCGACGATCGGCTGCGGCGTCGCGACGACCGAGGTGGAAAACCGCCGCATCGTCCAACGCGTCGCCGACTACGACGCCCGCGAACTGGTGGACGACATCGCCCTGCTCATACAAACGAACAGGCCGCTGCGCACTTCGAGATGGGTGATCGACTGACCCCGTGCAAGCTCCGCCGTTTCTCTCCCACGGCGGGCCCTTCGAACGCAGCCGTCGCCGACGAGTCCTATCCGTGATGGCGGAGATTTCACCCAAGAAGCGCGTTTCCAAGTGGACGAAACTGGTCCGCGCCAACGATGTCCCGCCGAGCGCCGCCAAGTTCGTCGCCGTCGGCGACATGGAATTGGCGATCTTTCGTCTTGAAAACCCGGATCGGTTCGTCGTCACCCGGAACAGTTGTCCCCACGCCGGGGGGAATCTCGCCGCCGGCAAGATCGAAGGGGCCCGGGTCACCTGCCCCTGGCATCAATGGCAATTCGATCTAGATAGCGGGGCCTGCACGTTCAACGAAACCGTGACGCTTCGGAGCTACGACTGCAAGGTTGTTGAAGGGTTCGTCTACGCCCATCTAACCGGCTCATAGGCCGATGCCGGTGGCCCGCCTAATGAACGCTTTGAGCGCCGGATCCGCGTCCGGCATCTCGAGGTACCTCGACCAGATCGTGATGCCGCCGAGGCGATCACCCGAATAGAACTTCAGGTAACCGATGAGGAGGCCCAACTGCCGATCTCCAGGCGATCGGCTCGCCGCTTCTTCGAGCAGGGCCAACTGAGCGTGGAAGTCCTCGATCTTCTCGTAGGCGTGTCGCACGTCCAACGCCGATCGATCCAGCCTGGGCGACCGCTTCATCTCCGCGACGATCGCGCCGGCCGCCTCCTCGTATCTGCCGCGCGCGAACTCCGCGAGCCCCAGCCCAAGCCGCACCCTCGCGTCCTGGCAGCCCATCACCATCGCTTGCACGAATTCCTCGCGGGCCCGGTCGTAGTCTCCGCCGCGAAAGGCGGTCGAGCCGGCCTTGATCGCTTGATCGATCGGCGCGGTGGGTTGCACGATTGAGACGTCAAAGCGCTGGGCGTTCCACACACGATCGACGACTTCCTTGGTGTCGGCCGTCAGTGATTCACGCCGCCGCTTGTCCGCCTGCCACAACGCCTCGGTGAGCGTGCCGCGGACGTCGATCGGCTGGCTTCCACCTCCGCCCAGCGCCTGAGGGGCGAGAGGAAGATAGTCGCCGGTTTGGATTCCGGTCACGCTCAATGCCTGCCCAGGGTCCTCGCCGCCATAGGATGAAAACCCGGGCGACTGCCAGGCGGCCGGCGCGCTCATGTCCACGGCATTCACCGACGCGTACACGCCGCCTCCCGGCAGGTTGCTGAACGCGCCATAGCCTCGCTCAGAACAGCCGTAGTCCAGCGTGCCGACGGAATAGGGATCGAAGAGCGAACCGTCGTTAAGGAAGCCATACCCGGCGAAGGGTCCGCGAGGCATATACAGGCTGTGGCAGGACCTTCGGCCGCGCAAGAACTGGCTGTTGCTCCCACGAAATGCCGCTCCGCTCGGACTGAATATCTGCGCCAGGAAGTTCGACTGCGAGCGGCTGTCCAATGCCGCGCGAACCAGGACCGAGCGGATGGCACGGCGCTGTCCCCACGCGCGGTCAACCAACAGGAATTCGCCCAAGACTAGGGCGGCGAGGGCCGGCAGGATCAATCGTCGTGGCCCCGACATGGCATCTATACCTCTACCTTGGAGTCTATCCCTCTCGGCGGATCGGTTTCAACCGAATCGGACTTTAGACGCCGAAAAACCGGCTCCGAGGCCAACCGCGAGCCCCCGGAAATATGGCCATTTGCCGGCAGAGAAGCCCTCCGGGGCCGGATCATCATGCCGTCACAACTCGCACCCCAAGCTGGGGGCACTGTACGTCGCGGTGACGCACGGCCGATAGAAACCCGGTCGATGCCTCATGATCAAGAGTCTCCCGCCCAAGTTCGAGCGAGCCCGTCCCCCCACACACGCCTCCGTCGCGGCGTTTCTATTCGACGTGGACGGAGTCATCACCGACACGGCCAGACTCCATGCCGAGGCATGGCGGCAATTGGCCCATGAAAAGGGGCTGGAGTTTCGCCCCAGCGACGGCGATGCGGTCCGCGGCCTGTCGCGGGATGCCTCGCTTCGGCTTCTGTTGCGCGGCCGTCGCGTGGCCGAGGACGCCTTCCGCGAAATGACCGAACGCAAGAACAGGTATTATTTGGAGCAGGTGCGCAATCTCTCCTCTGCCGACATGCTGCCCGGCTTCGAGGCCCTACATGCGGAGTTAGCCGCCCAGGGCGTGAAGTGCGCCGCTGTGTCCATCAGCCGCAACGCTCGATCGGTCCTCGAATCCGTCGGTATGGCCGATCGGCTGAATGCGATCATCGACGGGTCGGACGAGCGCTTGGCCGCCGACGGCTGCAATCGGTATCTCCTCGCCGCAGCGGACTTGGGCGTCGAGCCGCGTCGCTGCGTGGTGGTCGAGGACTCTGAAGCCGGCGTTCGCTCGGCGAAGGCCTCGGACATGATGACCATCGGCCTGGGCGACCGGCGGCGCCTGTCTCACGCCGACCTGGTCTTTGAATCCCTCTGTGGGGTCCGGTCTCGCGAGTTGCTTCAATGGATCGGGTCCGGTCCACTGGATGGAATCAGCTCTTGACATGGTTGCGCAATGCGGAAAACACACGTGACGCGAGAGAGTGGCCCTGGCGCCACCGCTGATTCGCATTGCCGCTGGCACGGCAGCCGTGTCTAATGCCGCTCATGGTCGAGCAAGTTGCCATGATCGGCGACGGCCAGATGGCCACGGTTTGCAGCGTCATGCTCGCGGACCGTGGCCTGCACGTCCGCATGTGGGGCCGCGACCGCGCCCGGATCGAAGCACTAAAGTCCACGCGGGAGAATCATCTTTACTTGCCCGGCCTGCGGATTCCGGACCGCGTTTCCTTTACCACCGATCCCGCCGCCGCGTTCGCCGGAGCCGAGCTGATCGTCTCCGCCGTCCCCTGCCAGCACCTCCGCTCTGTCTGGCAAATGATCGGAGCGGCCTGCCCAGCCGGCGTGCCCATCACCAGCGTCTCGAAGGGCATCGAGAACGACACCCTGCTCCGTCCGAGCGAGGTCATCTCGCAGTGCGTACAGTCGCCCCTGGTTGCGGCGCTGAGCGGGCCGAGCATCGCCGCCGAGCTTGCTCGATGCCTGCCGGCCACCGTGGTGGCGGCCAGCGACGACCTCTCCCTGGCCAAGCTGGTCCAAACGACCTTCTCATCCCAGTGGTTCCGCGTCTATACCAACGACGACCTCGTTGGGGTGGAGCTGGCCGGCGCGAGCAAGAACGTCATCGCCCTGGCCGCCGGCATCGTGGACGGACTCAAGGCCGGCGACAACGCCAAGGCCGCCCTGCTTTCTCGCGGCCTGGTGGAGATCACCCGGTTGGGTTTGGCCATGGGGGCCAAGCGAGAAACCTTCGCCGGATTGGCCGGCCTCGGCGATCTGGTGACGACTTGCGTCTCACCGTTGGGCCGCAATCGCTCGGCAGGTCAGCTCATCGGGCAGGGTAAAAGGGTGGAAGAAGTGGTCGCCGGCACGCCGTCGGTCATCGAGGGCATCCCTACGACGCGAAGTGTGTATCAATTAGCCAAGCGCCACGGTGTGGAGATGCCGATCACCGAGGCCGTTCACAGCGTGCTGTTCGAAGGCAAGGAGGTTATCGCCACCCTCAGCGAACTCATGGCCCGCCGTCTAAAGCAAGAAGACCTCTTCGGCTAAAGCCCTGGGATTCCCCAGTGGAAGTGGACACCAAAGTGAACCTCCACAAAGATTCATGCGGCCTTTCGTAATGGGACGTCGTCATGATCGAACAGGAAACCCATTCGATCCTTGCAGGCATTGACGGCTCGGATGCCGCGTTGGAATGCGGCGACGAGGTCGTCCATCGTTTTGAACAGTACATTGGCCAGAAGGGTTCGCTTCAAGTGTGGCCCCAGAGCCGCTCGATCAGGTTCAGATCGGGACAATACGGCGTCAGCCAGTAGACCTCGATCCACTGCCGATGACCGTCGAGCCAATCGTGCACGGCTCGGGTATGGTGATAGCGGGCGTTGTCGCAGACCAGTCGGATTTTCCGGCCGGCGTAGGTCCGAAGCAGCACGACCAGGAAAGCGATGAAGTTCCAGCCGCTCTTGGTGTCGGCGATCATCGTGATGATCCGCCCCATCGCGTAGTCCACGTAGATCGACTGGCCGGTGTACTCGTGCCACGTGCCGTTATCCAGCAGCCAGCCGCCCTGCCCATCATTGTAGGGCAGCAGGTCATCGGGGTTCCGCGGCCGGACCCTTATTGAGTCTCCTTCAAACAGCGGTCACGAACGCCAAGCCCTGTTAAGAACACGGCGGAAAGCGGAACGCCAGCAAACGCCCATAATAACAAGACGCCAAAGCCCCAGGTGGGCAGATGAGAGGTTACCGCGAGTGCAAGAAGAATCACATAATAGCAGACCAAAATCACTCGCATCCAAATTGACGGTCGCTTTTGAAGACTCTTATTGCGAACACAACCACATATCCAGCCTACTGCGGGGCAGAGTGCGACGCAGACCATGATTACGCCCCATGTCTCTGGTTCGAAAAGGAAATCTGGGCCAGGATCACTTAGTCTCATGTCAACCATGCCCCTTAGATCGCCAACTGACAGTTACTTCTTGAAGCTGCCTCAGCGGCGCGGGATGGTGGGGGGATCATCTCCAAACAACTTCCTCGCCACATCGCGGCAGTTCCTGCCGATAAGCCAATACTGTTTGAATTGGTATTTTGTCAATGCCTTCTGGATGGTCTTCAAGTCATGTTCAAGCGACGTACCTCTGGCATCTGTTATGCGGTCTTTACTCCGCAGCAATGAACAAACATTGTCACCAAAATTGATGTTAATGTTATCTCCAGAGCCCGGTACATTGTACGAGCCATAGTCAATACGAATCCACCGGTTGGGTGTTACTTGCAAAATGATTCCCTCGTGGCCTATATGCCAGTCATCTTCATCGTGCACAAGGAATCTGATCAGTCCCGTCGGATCAGCCTGCGTCGCGGGCTCGTTTTCCAAATACGCATATGTGTTGTGACCGCCTTGAATCCCGATCGGGTCCCTCTGCATGAAGCGGCCGGAGGCGGGGTCGTAGTAGCGCTCGCCGACGTGCAGCCAGCCCAGCTCGGCCAAGGGATCGGCGTAGCCGCCGACGCCGGTCGCGGCCTCGTAGCCCCAGGCC
>Ga0187893_10001612_pt1 | contig 53516 bp, 50 predicted proteins | sample MA1701074metaG_FD_139574 | JGI IMG/M metagenome (GOLD analysis project Ga0187893, IMG submission 139574) | White microbial mat communities from a basaltic lava cave in the Kipuka Kanohina Cave System on the Island of Hawaii, USA - MA170107-4 metaG ... | reverse complement strand
CACCGCCCGGATGCAGCGAAACAGCTCCTCGGGCTGCACATCCTTCAGCAGGTAGGCTTTTGCTCCCGCCCGCAGCCCGGCGTAGATGTCCTCGTCATGGTCGAAGGTGGTCAGCACGATGATGGCGGCCTCCGAGTCCTCCGAGCGGATGCGCTTGATCGCCTCCACGCCCTCCAGTTTCGGCATCCGCAGGTCCATCAGCACCACGTCCGGCCGCAGGCGGCGCCACAGCTCTACCGCTTCTTGGCCGTCGCCGGCCTCCCCGACGACAGTCACGTCGTCTTCCATGTTGATGATCGCCGCAAATCCGCGCCGCACCAGGGAGTGATCGTCGGCGATCAACACCCTGATCTTGGCCGGCGCAGCCTTGTGCCCCGCCGCCAGCGCCCCGCTCTGCCGCTCGGACTCACGCACCATGCGCTTCGCTTCTGGGCCAGACAGTTTCCACGCGCGTCCCCTGTCCGCTGCGGCTCGCGACCAGCAGGCGCGCGCCGATTCGCTCGGCGCGTTCCCGCATTCCCAGCAGGCCGAAACCCTCGTGGTGCTCGCTAGGGTTGAAACCCACACCATCGTCGGCAAGGGTCAGACTCACAGTCTCTGCCCCGAACGCCAGTTTCAGCTCGACCTGTCGCGCCCGGGCGTGCTTGAGCACGTTGGTGACACCTTCCTGCGCGATTCTGAGCAGCTCGCTTTCGACGTCGCGCGGCAGGTGCAGCTTTTCGCCGACCATCGCGAAGCGGGCGCTAAGAGTACCGCTGGTCTGCACACTTCGCACCAGGGACTGCAGCGCATGCGCCAGGTCCGCCTGCTGCAGCGCGTCCGGGCGCAGCGCCCGCACCGAGAGCCGGGCCTCGCCCAGCCCCGTCTGCGCCAGGCTGCGCGCGTGCTCGATGTGCTCGAGCGCAACGTCGACATTATGCTTCTTGAGCGTGCGGCTGGCGGCTTCGAGGTTCACGATCACCCCGGTGAGCCCCTGTGCCAGGGTGTCGTGGATATCGCGCGCGATGCGATTGCGCTCCTCGAGCACCGCTGCCTGCCGCGCCTGCTCATTGAGCCGCGCCATCTGCACTGCGAGCGTGGCCTGTCCTGCGAGCGCTTCGGCAAGGTAGATCTTGCTCTCCAGATCGGTCGGGTCGGACTCGCTGCTGCGCACGCAGATCCAGCCGACGGTCTCCTTGCCCAGCACCATGGGCACGGTGAGCAGCGTGCGCACACCCAGCGAATTGATGTAGGCGCGGTTCTCTTCCGGCATGCCAGAAACTTCCTGGCACAGGACATAGGTTTCGGCGCGGTTCGTGGGAAAGGTGGAAACCGGCCGGCCGCCGACGGGCAACGGGTGCAACACCGCGGGGTGATGGGACTCGGAGGCCGGGATTACGCGCGAATCGAGATATTCCAGATGCAGCCGGGTGGTACCGGTCACCGGGTCGGGGAACCAGAGCGTGCCGCCGACGCCGTGCAACTGCTGCACCGTGACTTTGAGCACGTGGCCGAGAAACTTGTCGAGATTGGATTCCGCCGCGAGAAAGTTCAACGACTGGATGAGCATTTCGGACTGCCCGCGCGCCAGCTCGGCCGCCAGCCGGTGCTGGACGACTTCCTGCTCCAGTTCCTGGTTGGCCTGTCGCAATTCCGCCAGAAGCAAAACCGATTGCTCCGCGACCGGATTCCGGCCCGCATGTGTCTGGCCTGAAGCGGACGAGCGTTCCCCCAGCGCCTTGATCTCCTCCAGCTTCACGACGGCAATTCCTTTCTGGATACGGCAGACAAGGGCGTGCGCCGGGTCGTACCCGGTTAGCCTGAAACGCCCCCAGAGGCTCGAGCCAGCCAGAGCTCCCCCCGGTTTCCCCCTATGGCAGCATTATGAACCCGCGCAGGCGTCTAGCGGCCTTGGCCTTCGCCCTCCCTTTTCAGCCGCTTGGCCCACTTCTGGCGAAACTTGGCGACCTTCGGCGCGACGATGAACTGGCAGTAGGGCTGGTTGGGATTGTTCTCGAAGTACTCCTGGTGATAGCCCTCAGCCATGAAGAACTCGGTGGCGGGCACGACTTCCGTAACGACAGGATCGCGAAAGATTTCTTCCGTTGTGAGCTCGTCGATGAACTTTTCGGCCTGGGCTTTCTGCCCGGGCGAGTGATAGAAGATCGCAGAGCGGTATTGCGTGCCGACGTCGTTTCCCTGGCGGTTCAGCGTGGTGGGATCGTGGATCGAAAAGAACACTTCGAGGACCTCTCGATACGACAAGACCGATGGATCGTAGGTCACGCGCACTACCTCGGCATGGCCGGTGTCGCCGTCGCACACCCGCTTGTAAGTGGGGTTCGGCGTATGCCCTCCCATGTACCCCGACTCGACGCTGAGCACTCCTTGCAGGCGGTCGTACACCGCTTCGAGGCACCAGAAACAGCCGCCGGCCAGCGTGGCGACTTCCGTCCCTTCAGCCCGATCTACCATGAGTTCTCCAATGCATTTGGCTATCCTGCTGCTGCAACATCAGTCGCTGGATTTCAGCAGACCTGATGGCCGTGGATCCAGACCGTTGACGCCGGTCAACAGTCTGCTATTTAGATTAACTGATGCACGAACCGATTTGTGAAAGACTGTATTTCGAAGCTTACTTCAGGAGGAGGGGAAGATGGTTCTTGCTGCCACGGCTTGTCTTACGCTGCTGATCGTCGTAATCGTCATTCACTATGAGGTCCTGCGGGCACTGTCCACCGGGCTTCCCCTGATACGCATGGCGCCTCGGGCAAAACTGATCCTCGTGATCATCGGCACGTTCTTCTCCCACGTGCTGCAGATACTGCTGTATGCGCTCGCCTACATCTGGTTCGCGAAAACACTTTCAGTGGGCGGCTTCAAGGGAATCACGGAATTCTCCTTCCTGGACAGCGTGTACTTTTCGGCAGAGACGTTCACTTCCCTCGGCTTCGGCGACATCGTGCCATCCGGTCCGCTCCAGCTGATCGCCGGCTCGGAGACACTGATCGGATTGCTGCTGATCGGTTGGTCCGCCTCGTACACTTTCGTGGCGATGGAACGCTTCTGGGCGGAGCTTCCCGCCAACGACAGGCCGCACTGAAGGTCGCCTCCGCGGGTACCAGCATGTCTCAACAGCACGAGGCACTAGAGTGATCGGCTTGCTGCAGCGGGTCACCCAGGCGAAGGTGGACGTCGACGCATCCACCATCGGCAGCATCGGTCCCGGCCTGCTGGTGCTGGTATGTGCAGAACGCGGGGACACGCAGGCCGACGCGGACCGCCTGCTAGAACGGCTTCTCGGCTATCGCGTATTCTCCGATGCACAGGGCAGGATGAATCTCAGCCTCAAGGATGTGAGCGGAGGTCTGCTGCTCGTGCCGCAGTTCACGCTTTCGGCCGACACGCGCAAGGGCAACCGTCCGGGCTTCACGCCCGCGGCGCCGCCGGAAGAGTCGAAACGGCTGTTCGATTACATGCTGGCGAGAGCGCGCAACCTTTACTCTCCGGTGGCATCCGGCGAATTTGGCGCGCACATGCAGGTTACTCTCACGAACGACGGACCGGTAACAATATGGCTGCGGGTAGAGCCGGGTTCTTGAAAAGTCACCTGCCCCCCGCCCTCAGGGCGCCGCATGGCGTGAACAGCGAGCGCCAGGCTGCATGATGGGCCGCAGTTCTCCGCCTGATCACCAAGATAACCTCGCGCATTGCGCGTCGAGAGCCTCGAGACCCGTCTTGGCGGTAGGGGACAGGGCTAGGTGCTTCTATTTGAGCAATTCGACCTTGGCCTTGGTTATCGCCCCGTCGGCGCGGCCCTTGAGGTAGGCGTAGAGATGGTCGATGTTCTCTGTGACCATCTTGCTGGTCTTGAAGGCCGGCATGCCTTTTTCCAGCCTGCCTTCGATCACGGACTTTGCGAATTCTTCCTTCGAAAGAATCTTCAAGCTCTGGATCAGAGAGGGGCCAACCAGGCCTTCCTGGTTTGCGCCGTGACAACGGTCACAGGCCGCGGCCCGCCATGTCCTGAAACCCTTCATGGTTTCTGCGTCCACCTTGGTGCCGTCCACCACGGTATAGAGCTTATCCTCGGCGTGGCCGGGCGAACCGAAACAGACCAGGAAAAAACCCGCGGACAGAATGTTGCGCAGAACCTTCATCGACTCGCTCCCGATGGTGTGATCCCGACGAAAAAGAAGGCATCCCGAGAGACCGGGATGCCTTCAATCAGCGGGCAGAGAGATTAACTAGTTTACTGGCCCGGCAGAGCGAAGACTGTCAACGAGCCGCCCAAGTCGGTGTACTGGGCCAGCTCCTTGTACCCGCCCACCGCGCCAAGGCCATCGGCGTCCTTCTCAAGACCCGCCGCCAAGCCGATACCGGCCCAGCCGCCAATCCCCGAGAAGATACCGATGTACTGCTTGCCCTTGTGCATGTAGGTGAACACGTTACCGATGATTCCCGAGGGGGTCTTGAACTTGTAGAGCTCCTTGTTGATGTCCTTGGAGTCCACGCATTTCAGATAGCCCTCGAGCGTGCCGTAGCAGGCGATGCCGCCAGCGGTTACGAGCGCGCCACTCCAGACCGAAAACTTCTCGGCCTTGGATTGCACGATCTTGCCCGTACCCGCGTTCCATACGATGAAGTTCCCCATTCCTCCGTGGCTGCCCGGCGCCGGGAACATGGCCAGCGTCGCACCGACATACGGCTGACCGGCCACGTACTCGACCTCGAACGGCTCGTAGTCCATGCAGACATGATTGGTCGGCACATAGAACAGGCCGTTCTGCGGATTGAACGCCGCAGGCTGCTGGTCCTTCGTGCCGAGCGCCGCCGGGCAGATGCCCTTGGTGTTGACATCCGGTCCGTTGTGGGCCGTGGAATAGCGCGGCACAACCTGCGGCCGCCCGGATTTCATGTCGACGTGAGTCGCCCAGTTGACCTTGGGGTCGTACTTTTCGGCCACCAGCAGCGCGCCGTTGGTGCGGTCCAGGGTGTAGGCGAAGCCGTTGCGGTCGAAGTGCACCAGTGCCTTGGTCTTCTTGCCCTTGACGTTGATGTCGGCGAGGATCATCTCGTTGATGCCGTCGAAATCCCACTCGTCGAACGGTGTCATCTGGTAGACCCACTTCACCCGCCCGGTGTCGACGTCGCGCGCCCAGATCGACATGGACCACTTGTTGTCGCCGGGACGCTGCGACGGGTTCCAGGTGCTGGGGTTGCCTGTGCCGTAGTACATCAGGTTCAGCGCCTTGTCATAGCTGTACCAGCCCCAGGTGGTGCCGCCGCCGATCTTCCAGAGATCTTCTTTCCAGGTATCCAGGGAAGAGTTTGCGCCGACCGGCTGTACCCTGCCGTCCTTCCAGGTCGTGGTTTGATCCGGGTCGATCAGCATCTCGTCGTCGGGGCCGGTGCTGTAGCCCTTCCACACGAGCGATCCGTCGTTGATGTCGTAGGCAGCGACGTATCCACGCACGCCCCACTCGCCGCCGGAGATCCCGGTGATCACCTTGTCCTTGAACACGTGCGGGGCGTTGGTGTTGACTGCGCCCAGCGAGGGATCGCCGTTCTGCACCGACCAGGCGACCTTGCCGCTCCTGGCGTCGAGGGCAACGAGATTGCTGTCGGCCTGCTGCAGGAACACCTTGCCCTCGGCATAGGCAAGTCCCCTATAGACCGTGTCGCAGCACATTTGCGGAATCACGGCCGGATCCTGCTTCGGTTCGTACTTCCACGCGATCTTCTGCGTGTCGAGATTCATCGCGAACACCTTGTTCGGGAACGGGGTGTGAAGGTACATCATGTTCCCGACCACGAGCGGTGAGCCTTCGTGCCCGCGAAGCACGCCGGTGGAAAACGTCCACGCCACCTGCAGCCTGCCGACGTTGCTTGTGTTGATCTGGTTAAGCTTGCTGTAACGCTGGTTGTACATGTCACCGGCCTGCATTGCCCAGTTGCTGGGATTGGCCGTCAGTCTTTCTACGTCTGAATTGGCGGCCGCTATGCCCGGCACTCCGAGCACACAGGCCAATGCAGCGAGCTTGAAGCTAGTGATTGCTTTCATCGCACACTCCTCTCCAAAACCATGGTTTTGATTCTTCGGCGCAACGACACCATTCCGTCGAGGCCGGCGTCGCCAGCGCTTTGCGCGAGCTTGATACTGGAACGTCATGCGGTAACGAACGAGCTTTCGCTCCTCCGCGACAAGCCTTGGAGGCCGGTCGATTGGACTCCGATCGCGACCTCTCGTCGAAGTCTTGTTTTCGTTGTGCTTGCACTAGTACCAGTATGCTCACAGGCACGCACTGTCAAGGGCTTGAGCAGAGATTCTGCGTTGGAAAGCCGTTGTGCATCGCATCATGTGTCTTGATTCCCGGACAGAACCACGCAGCTTGTCTTTCGATCGAGGATATTGGCAAAAGATACCGCAATCGTTCGTTCCGACCGGCGTTCTTCCAACTTAACTCGGCAGGGCTCAACCGCGCCGAGCACTCGCGGGACCCCTGCTGGCAGGCCGATAGCGGATGAGAAGGGCTCACTTGCCGCAGGCGGACTCTATGCCTCCAAGGTCGACCGGGCGATAAGCCTTGAGGAGTTTCTCGATGAAGTTCCTGGTGTCTTGGTGGTTTAATTTCGGATTTCTTTGTGCCTTCCTGGCGAACACCTGATGCGAATATTCGCGTACGAGCACATCACCGGCGGCGGCATGCGGGACGACCCGCTCGCTTCGACCTTCGCGCCCGGGGGCGAGCTGCTGCTGCGCGCCCTGGTGGAGGATCTTGCTTCGATCAGCGGTGTGGAAGTCGTGGCGTTGATCGACTCGCGGCTGAGCATCGATCTCCGGGCCAGCATCCACCGCATCGGACCGGCGGACGATTTCTGGGCAAAGTTCAGGCAAGCCGCTCACGATTCCGAAGCGGTCTGGCCCGTAGCGTCAGAGCGGGGCGGCACGCTGGAGCGCCTGACCGAGGAAATCCTCGGGTGCGGCCGCACGCTGCTCAACAGCCGGCCTCGTTCGGTGCGAATCGCAGCGAGCAAGCATGCCACCGCGGCGGCTCTGGAAGCCGCACGGGTACCGATCATCCCGGTGTTCACCTCGGAGGGCGAACTTCCACCGCAGATCGAGGAGGTGGTGGTCAAGCCGGCCGATGGAGCCGGCTGCCAGGACACGTTCGTGCTGCACAGCCGGGATGCGTTGCGCGCCTGGTTTCACCAGCACGCAGCCTCCCGATGGGTCGTTCAGCAGCGGGTTCACGGCGATGCATTCAGTGTTTCGGCGCTGTTCTGCGAAGGCCGTGGACGCCTCCTCGCCTGCAACCGGCAGTATGTCTCGGAGAAAGAAGGCCGTCTGCACTTCCAGGGGGTGAAGGTCAATGCCAGGCAGGATCCGGACGGCCGGTATCGCGCACTGGTCGAGCAGGTGGCGCGAGCGCTTCCCGATTTGTGGGGCTACGCCGGAGTCGACTTCATCGACACCGAAGCTGGGCCTCTGGTCCTGGAGATCAATCCCCGGCTCACGACATCGTATTCTGGACTTCGGCGCGCGCTGGGCATCAATCCTGCTCACATGGTGCTCGACCTGCCCGACTCGCTTGACGACTCGTTCGCGCCGATTCGGCCCATCGGTCGACCGGTTGACGTCGAGGTGTCACATTCCTGAATAGGATCTCAACGGTGCGCATCCGAGGGCTGTCACGGTGTATTCGCACCTACGCGAGGCTCATGTCCGGCTCCCCTGCTCGCTCCTGGCTCGGGCAAGAGACACTCGATTCGCCCGACAGAAAGATTTCGGGGGAAACTGGCTGCTGCATCTGATATCACCCCTGTAACCACATGTTCTGACGAGTCTTTCAACCAGGTCAGGACTTGCGACTGTCATCCGAGAGCCTCGCGGAGCAGGCAGTCACAAAACCAGGCCGCTGCTCTGGAGCCGATGGTTAATGCAGGACACTGCGCGCCGACAAGGTATAGACTTTTCGTTCGGCGGTCTGCAAGCGGTTCGGCCGCTGGTCGATCGACGGGCGTCCGATTGTAGAGCGCCCGGTCGAGAGTGGTCTCGGTGTGCTGAAACGAGATCTTGTCGAACTGGGGAGGAGCCGATGAGAGCCGTATCGATCTACGCGTTCGTTGTTGCGCTGGTCCTGGCGATGGTGCCGGCCCACGTCATGCCCGCCGGTCCGGAACGTCCGGTGTTTGTTCCCGGCGAACTACTGCTGCAGTTCCATCCCGGGGTCGGCGAAAGCGATCGCCAGCGCGTGCTCAAGGCACACGGACTCAGATTGCTGCGCGCTTTGCGCGCCGAGGGGATTCTCAGGCTCGAGACTGCCAGCGGCGTGGACCCGCTGGCGTTGGCGCAAAGGCTGCGCGCCCTGGCGGAAGTGGCAGCAGCCGAACCGAACTACTACCGTTACCTCGATGCGGTTCCGAACGACCCGCGGTTCGGTGAGATGTACGGGCTGCATAACACCGGCCAGACAGGCGGCACTCCAGACGCGGACATCGATGCGCCCGAGGGCTGGGATATCGCGACCGGATCTGCAGATGTCGTGGTGGCGGTCCTTGATTCGGGCATGGACCTCACTCACGTCGATTTGGCGGGGAATCTGTATACCAACCCCGGTGAGGTGCTGAACGGTGTCGATGACGACGGCAACGGATTCATCGACGACGTTCATGGCTGGGACTTCCGCGACAACGACAACGATCCCTCTGATCCGAGCGCGCTGTGCTCCAGTCACGGCACCCATACCGCGGGCACGGTCGGTGCGGCAGGAAACAATGGTATCGGGGTGACCGGAGTGGCGCAGACAGTCAAGATCATGCCGCTTCGCGCGTTCTATGCGGTGGGTATCTCCTGCACTGCGCAGGACTCCGACCTGATCGAGGGCATGGACTACATGAAGCGGATGAACGTGCCGATTTCCAACAACTCCTGGGGAGGCGGACCGTCCAGCCGGATGATACAAAGAGCCGTCGCTGGAACACGCGGCCTGTTCGTGACCTCCGCTGGAAATTCCGGTTCGGACAACGACAGCAACCCTTCCTATCCCGCGTCGTACGACCTGGACAACATTGTGGCAGTCGCCGCCACTACTCACACCGATGCCCTGGCGAGCTTCTCGAACTTCGGCATCAACTCGGTTGACCTTGCAGCGCCGGGTCAGAGCATTCTCAGCACCACGCGGGGTAACAGCTATGGTCTCTTGAGCGGAACCTCCATGTCCTCGCCGCATGTCGCCGGAGCGGCGGCAGTCCTCCTCGGGAATGACCCGACTCTTACCGCGCACGAACTTCGAGCGAAACTCTTGCGCAGCGCGGACTTCAAGGGACTTCCGGTGAATACCGGTGGGCGTCTGAACCTGTTCAAGGCCTTGACTCTGCCGCCATCCGATGTCGCCATCAATTTGACGCCGCTCGGTGCCACCGAGATTTCTCGCGGCGACACGGTTGCCTATTCAGTCGAAATTCACAACAACTCGGGCAGTTCGCGTGTGGTGAGCATGTCTGTGCGAGCCTGGACACCCGGAGGTGCGCAAGTCCCGCTCGTAGGTCCTGCCACGGTAACGCTTGCCGCGGGTGAAATGGTCTCCAGCGATTTCACTTTGACCTTTCCAAACCGGGTTCCGTTGGGAAGCTACCGTCTCATTGGCCGCGTCGAAAATGCCACCGACACGTTCGACGAAGACCAGACCGTGTACGAGGTAAATTGACGGATACATTGACCACTCGGCTTGCTGCGCCAGCTTTGGCGCAGCAGCCGTCTTGCTTGTCTCCTCCCTGTCCTGCCTGGTCAGCGCGTTACCACGGTCGTTGACTGTCGGCTGACCTCGAGCTCGACCAGGCGGGAGAGCGCGGCTACGACAATATTCGTGCGCCCACAAGCAGCAGGATCACTGCGATGGCTCCGCGGATGAGTCCATCCGGTGCCTTGACGCTGATGTGTGACCCGATCCATACACCAGGCAGCGAACCCAGCAACAGCCACCCAAGCAAAGCGAAGTTGATGTTTCCGAGCATCAGGTGTCCAAGTCCGGCGATGAGTGCGACCGGAACCGCGTGCGCGAGGTCGGTTCCCACCAGCCTTGACGGCGTCAAACGCAGCGGATAAAGATAGACCAGCATAACTGTTCCCAGTGCGCCCGCGCCGATAGAGGTCAATGTGACCAGCGCCCCAAGCACGGCGCCCGCTGCAACGGTCAGACCTGGCTGCAGCTGCTTGAACACGTCCGGAGTGCCAGTCCTCCAGCGACGACCGAATTCGTGCAGCCGTTGTCTGAGCAGCATCGCTATGGCAGTCATGACCAGCGCAATGCCGAGAGCGGGCATGATGATTTCGCCCAAACCATCGCTCAGGGCGAACTGATGTATCACCAGCAGCGTCGCACACGCCGCGGGGATGCTTCCCCAGGCCAGGCGGCGTACGATCTGCCAGTCGATCGTTCCGTGCGCGCCGTGCACCTTCACGGCGAGCAACTTTGTAATGGTCGCGAAGAGCAGGTCTGTTCCGACGGCCGTACCGGGCGCCACGCCGAGCAGCAGGATGAGAATGGGCGTCATGATCGCCCCCCCGCCGACCCCCGTCATGCCGACGATCACGCCGGTAAACGCACCCGAAACGACTGCCGCGATCTCGATCATGTACTCATCCGGGCAGCCTGCCGGGCCTGCCTTCCCCTGTACGAACTGCGGACATGCGGCGGCTCCTCGTCAGCGACACCCACGATCCTGCCTTCGGCATGAATGCCGAGCACTAATCATTCGACGGCTCGCTCAAAAGTACCCTTCCTTCTTCTTCTGTTCCATGGACCCGGCCTGGTCATGATCGATGAGCCGGCCCGCGCGCTCGGAGGTCTTGGCGCGGAGGAGCTCGTCGACGATGTCTTCCACTGTCTGTGCGTCCGACTCGACGGCCGCAGTCAGCGGATAGCAGCCAAGCGTTCGAAAGCGCACCTTTTTTCTTTGCGGAGTTTCCCCGGGAGCGAGGGTCAGGCGCTCGTCGTCCACCATGATCCACATGCCGTTTCGCCACACCACCGGTCGCTCCTTGGCGAAGTACAGGGGCACCACCGGAATGCGCTCACGCTCGATGTATTGCCAGACATCGAGCTCGGTCCAGTTCGAAAGCGGAAATACCCGCATGTGTTCGCCTTCGTGCACTCGCCCGTTGTAGAGTTTCCACAGTTCCGGACGCTGGCCGCGTGGATCCCAGGCGCAGTTCCTGTCGCGGAAGGAGAACACCCGCTCCTTGGCACGGGAGCCTTCCTCGTCGCGTCTGGCCCCCCCGATCACGGCATCGTAGCGGCCGGCGGCGAGCGCCTGGCGCAAGGCCTGGGTCTTCATGATGTCGGTATGCACCTTGCTGCCGTGCGAGAACGGTCCGATTCCGGCTTTGACGCCTTCCTGATTGATATAAACCCGCAGCTCGTAGCCCTGGCGCCTGGTTTCGGCGTCCCTGAACGCGATCATCTCGCGGAACTTCCACGTGGTATCGATATGCATCAGCGGCATGGGCGGCCGGGCGGGATGAAATGCCTTGCGCGCCAGGTGAATCAGGACCGACGAATCCTTGCCGATCGAGTAGAGAATCAGCGGTCGCTCGAACTGCGATGCCACCTCCCGAAAGATGTAGATGCTTTCGGCTTCAAGTTGATCGAGATGATGGGTTGACACGTTATTGCCCCTTTATCCGAGCTATAACGCGCCGAACGCAGACTTCGAGTGCCTCGTGCGATGTATCGAGCACGAGCTCGGGTTGCTCAGGCGGTTCGTACGGCGAGGAAATGCCGGTAAAGTTGACTATCTTGCCGTCGCGGGCGAGCTTGTAGAGCCCTTTGCGGTCGCGGCTCTCGCATACCTCCAGGGGCGTGCTGACGTAGATTTCGAGAAATTCGTCCGGGCCCAGCAGGTCTCGCACCATCTTGCGCTCGGCGCGAAACGGCGAAATAAGCGACACCAGCACGATCAACCCGGCATCGAGCATGAGTTTGGCGAGTTCGCCGACCCGGCGGGTATTCTCCACGCGGTCGGTGTCGCTGAAGCCCAGATCCTTGCAAAGTCCGTGACGCACGTTGTCACCGTCGATCAGGTAGGTGTGGTAGCCCTGCTTGTAGAGAGCCTGTTCGGCGGCGTTCGCCAGGGTGGACTTGCCTGCTCCGCTCAGACCGGTAAACCAGACAACGCGTGGTGGTTGTCCTTTGAGCCGGGCACGGGCTGGCTTATCGACGCTGATCTCTTCCCAGAAGACCTGACGCGCCTGGTTCGCGGTAACCATGCCCGCGCCCACCGTGGCATTGGTCACCCGGTCGACCAGCAGAAAACTGCCGGTATCCCGGCAGGCGGCGTACAGGTCGCAGGGGATCGGCCGCTCGGTCATGACTTCGCATTGGCCGATGTCGTTTTTCGGAAGCTGTTCGGCCGGTTCGTGACGCATGTTCTCGAGGTTCAGCCGATGAATAAGCCGCTTTACGGTCGCTGGTACCGCAGTTGTTCCGATTCGCAGTTCGTAGCGCCGGCCGGGCAGAAGGGGTTGCTCGTCCATCCATACGACGTCGGCTTCGAAGCGGTCGGTCACGACCGACGAACTGTCGCCGCTGCGGACCAGGACATCGCCGCGCGTCACATCCACGTTGTCGGTAAGCGTCAGTGTCAGAGCCTGCCCGGCCGCGGCCTGATTCAGTTCGCCATCGAAAGTGACGATCGAGGCGATTCGGCTGTGAACGCCGGAAGGCAACACGGTAACCGCGTCGCCTTTGCGCAAAGTGCCGGAGGCCAGTGTGCCACTGTAGCCACGGAAGTCTCCCGTGCGATTGACCCATTGGACCGGAAAGCGTGCCGCCGCAGCCTGGGCTCGGTTGTCGACTTCTACGGTTTCCAGGTATTCCAGCAATGGCTGGCCGGTGAACCAGTGAACATTTTCGCCCCGATGGACGACGTTCTCCCCCCGTGTTGCCGATACCGGCAGGAACACGGGCTCGTTTATTCCGAGCGGTTTGGCGAAGGCGAGGAAATCGCGCTGGATATTGATGAACGTAAGCTCGTCCCATCCCACGAGGTCCATCTTGTTGATGACCACGACTATCTTTGAGATGCCAAGCAGCCGCGCGATCGCAGTATGACGTCTGGTCTGGGCCAGGATCCCTTTCCGGGAATCGACCAGGATGAGTGCCAGATCGCATTGCGAGGCGCCGGTAGCCATGTTCCGGGTGTATTGCTCATGCCCCGGGGCGTCCCCCAAGATGAACTTGCGGCGGGGGGTCTGGAAATAGCGCCACGCGACGTCAATGGTGATGCCTTGAGCACGCTCGTCGAGCAGACCGTCAAGGAGCAGGGAATAATCCGGAAGGTCTCCGGTCTGGCCTCGCTGCGCGCTGAGACGGACGATGGACGCCCACTGGTCCTCGGGCACCAGTCCCGCGTCATACAGGAGCCGCCCTATAAGGGTGCTTTTTCCGTCATCGACACTGCCGCAGGTGAGCAGTCGCAACTGTGACGACGTCACCAATCCCGGTGGAGTTGACTGTTTCATACTGGTTGAGCGACAGACGATAGGGCCGACAACCCGCGCCAGCGTGCTCTTTCTGCACGCCCGGCGTTCCTTGCTCCGTCGCCCGCTTTGAATCTCCCTTGGCTTCGAAGCATAGACTGTGCGGGGCCATTACCGCAACGAGAATCGTCAGCGTCTGCAAGCGCAGTCATCGCGGCTACGCTCTGCCAACGGCTCAGGCTGGCAGGGCGCACGACCGTGCGCTTAAGCATAGTGTGTGCTCACACAGAAACGCAGACGGCGTCCCGGTCCGGGAACATTGAGCCGCCGCCGGCAGACATGCATCACGACGGGGTCGTCCGCGACCTTCGCCGCATGGATGGCGCACGTGCGCAGAATGTACTTTGGCTGCTGCATGAAACCGCGAATAGTCGAGCTCGGCGGCAGCCTGGCCGGATCATCCGCACTGGCCAATTGCTGCACTTTATCGCGACCGATGGTGCCGGAGGAGCACTGCTGCGTGCCCGGCAGAGGCGCGGTGTCGGACTCAGTTCGGATCTGGACGGAACACGCCCGGTGCCGAGGTGCGGCTACAATGACCCGGAGCGCGACGCCGGCCGTCGATGGCCGCGATTGCGGAAGGTGGAGGTGACGATGGATAAGGTCGGGAAGGCTTTCGACGAAAAGGAGATCAAGCGGCGCCTGACTGCCGAGCTGCCGCACTGGTATTACCACGACGGTTGGATTCAGAGGAAGTACGAGACCGCTGGCTGGAAAGGCACTTTGATGGTCGTCAATACCGTCGGGCATCTGGCCGAAGCCGCATGGCATCACCCTGATCTCAGGGTTTCCTACGCGCTGGTGATCGTCAAGCTGATGACGCATACGGCGAAAGGCGTGACCGACAAGGACTTCGCGCTGGCGAAGAAAATCGAGGCCGTGATTATGTGGCAGCCCGGTACGGAAGGCGGGCCGCTGGAGGGCACGCCGAGCGGGGATGAGCGATTCAAGTACATCAAGTACGACTAGAAAACGATCTCGGGCGTCGCTGCGCCTCGCGCACTGCCCGCAACGAGCCTGCGGAAATCGCCTCCGATCATGGACCACAGCGAGCTTCGAACCTCGATGGACGTCATCTACATCCGGGACCTGCGTCTCGACACCGTCATCGGCGCATACGAGCACGAGAGGCGCCAGTCGCAGGCGCTGCGATTCGACATCGAGATCGGCAAACCGTCGATCAACGCCTGCCGGACCGACAAGCTCGAGGATACGATCGACTACGCCATGGTGGTCAGAGGCATCCAGGACATCCTCGCCTCCCACAAGTTCTATCTGCTCGAGGCGCTCGCCGAGCAGATCGCTGAAATGATCCTCTCGAGATTCGACGCGAGATGGATCAGGCTGGAAATAACCAAGGCAGGTATCGTGCCGGGCGCGATGTTCGTTGGTGTGCGCATCGAGCGTGACCGGTAAACATCGCCTGACCACGAGCCCTCAGGTTTCGAGCGCCTTTCCCATTATGTTCCGCGCCTGAGGCGAAAGCGGCAGCGCCAGGGCAGCGGCATGGCCGCGCGCGGACATTTTCTTCCAGGTCTTGCGCACGATTTCCACCACCTGGGCTTCGTCGTGATCGCGCGCGAAATCCGCAAAGTAGTTCTCCAGGAAAACCAGGCAGGCGACGTCTTCCAGCAACTGCGCCTCCGGATCGAGCTTGAGGCGCTCTTTGCGGATCAGGGAAGCGACTCGGCGAACGGCGTCCTCATCGTACCCTGAATCGCGCAGAAGCTGCCCGGCGGTTTCGGCGTGAAATCTCGCCAGCGTGCTGCGCCAACGGATGTACCCCTCACGGTCCTTCGGGTAGTCGCTACGGGGAATGGTCCAGCGGCGTATGTGCTGGGCGCGAACCGCAAGCCGCACTGCCTCGGAGGCGTCCGGTTCGAGTTTCTCCAGCCATCGGCTCATGTGGCGCGAGTAGGCCAGTTCCTTGGGCTGCTCGGCGCCGCCGAGCGTTTCGCGATTTGGATCCTCCGCGTTGGCGGCGTCAAACGCGGCAATTGCCCGCGAGAAATTCGTGTTCTCCGTTGCCATGGACTCAGCTTATGCCAACCATCCTGCCGACGGAATCGGACGAGAGAATAGGGACAGGGAAACCCGATTGTAGCTGCCAACCCGGCAAGGATGCCTGTGCAGCAGACCTCGCCGGATCTGCGCATCTCTGCGCGCAGGTTCCGGATTCTCTTCTCGCCTCGATGAAGCCGCGCCTGCAATCCGTGCTTTGATCGATGATATCGATCAGTACTTACAACAAGTATCATTGGATCGATCTCAAGCCCGCCCGTATATTCAAGCCTGTGGCCCGAATGCGCGGGCCGATTGCGAGAGGACAGGATGACTGCCGCAGTACTCACCGCGAAACGCTGGCTCGCCGCCGATGGCGATTCCGCCAGGCGCACGCTGCGAACCATCGGTTTTCTCGTGGCCGCGGCCGGTTTGGCGGCAATGACCGGTGAGGCGGTTGGAACCTTGTACCGCTGGATCGGGTCGAATCCCGCGATTGCGCCGGCCTTGATTGCTACCGCAGTCACCGCCGCCGCCACCGCCGCCGGTGCGCTTCCGGTTCTGGCAGCGCGCGGCCTTGCGCAGAGAATAGAATCCTCGATGCTTGGTTTCGGCGCCGGCGTCATGCTGGCGGCGACCGCGTTTTCTCTGGTGGCCCCGGGGATCGAATCGGCCACCGTGTTCACCGGCAGCCGCTTTGTGGCGGTGGCGATCGTGGCGCTGGCGCTTGCCGGGGGCGGACTGGCGATGCTGGCAGTAGATCGTGCGCTGCCCCATGAGCATTTCATCAAGGGAATCGAGGGCAGGCGTGCAGCAGAGCTGAAACGGATCTGGCTTTTCGTCGCGGCGATCGCCTTGCACAACCTTCCGGAGGGTCTCGCCGTCGGTGTCGGTTTCGGCGGGGGCGATGTCGGCAACGGCATCCCGCTGGCGCTCGGCATCGCCGTGCAGAACGTCCCCGAGGGGTTGGTGGTTGCCATGGCGCTTGCGGCTGCCGGGTACACGCCGCGGTTCGCCGCCGCGACAGCGGCCCTGATCGGCCTGTCGGAACCGCTCGGCGGCCTTCTCGGAGCGGGCATTCTCGGATTCTCGGAGGCGGTTCTTCCCTGGGGCCTTGGCTTCGCAGCGGGCGCGATGCTGTTCGTGGTCAGCCACGAGATCATTCCTGAATCGCATCGCAAGGGCCATGAACAACAGGCAACGCTCGGGCTCATCGGGGGATTTGTCCTGATGATGTCCCTCGACACGGCGTTGTCCTGAACCGATTGACTACATGGAAAGGAGGCTGGACATGAAAGAAACCGTTGCCAACCGGGGTCGCGGCGTCTCCGATGAAATCGACATCGGGATCGCTGAGCGGGACCGGGCGCAGATCGCGAAGGGGCTGTCGCGGGTGCTGGCCGACACCTACACGCTCTACCTGCAGACACACAACTTCCACTGGAACGTGACCGGGCCGATGTTCAACACGCTGCACCTGATGTTCGAGACGCAATACACCGAACTCGCCGCTGCGGTCGACCTGATCGCCGAGCGCATCCGCGCGCTTGGTTTCCCGGCACCTGGCACGTACAAGGACTATTCGAAGCTCGCTTCGATCCAGGAGATCGAAGGCGTACCGAGCGCGGAGGAAATGGTGCGTGCGCTGGTGAAAGGGCAGGAAGCCGTCGTGCGCACCGCCCGCGAGATCTTTCCCGTGGTGGAGAAGGCGAGTGACGAACCCACCGCCGACCTGCTCACCCAGAGAATGCAAGTCCATGAGAAGACAGCCTGGATGTTGCGAAGCCTGCTGGAAAGCTAGGCGACGAAGCAGAGGGATTTCTTCAGGTGGAGGCTAGCTTGACCGCAAGAACGCCAAGTTAAGCGCGAAGTGCGGCCGCAGTCACAGGACGGCCCGGATGCTGAGAAGCCTCATGCGAAGCAGATCGTTCCCTGTTCGTTGACGACCGGAATCGCCGATAGGCGGGCTCCGGTGCATGGCCCGGCGAAGCAATAGCCGTCCTGGACGCGGAACAGTGCAGTGTGATGGGCGCACATCAAGTACTCGCGGTCGTAGACATGAAACACCTGCGGCTCGTAGTTCAGCGGCTGAAAGAAGTGAGGGCAGCAGTTATGGTAGGCGAGGACGCGGTCTCCGAGCCGTATGAGCAGGACGCGAAACGGCTCCGGACCAGAGCCGAAACTGACCTCGTGTCCGCCACCGTCCGGAATGTCCTCGAGTGAGCAGATTGCGGTGCCCTTTTCGGGAACCGCTGCCGATTTCTGAACCTTGCCCATCTGTCGACAATCCCGGTTTCTCGCCGCACTCAGAGTGTCACGGCGACAAGATTCTGGGAGCGTTCCAAGATCCACACGACCGCAACGACGACACAGGCGCCGGAAACCGCCCGTTCCAGCCCGAAGCGCCATCGGGCGGCTTCGCGCTCGAGCCATTGCAACAGACCCCATAGGACGGCAGCGAACAGCACCTGGCCGACCTCGACGCCGAGATTGAAGGCCCCGAGGCTCACCGCAAGGTGCGGCCCGTCTATCTGAAGAATCTCGCGCAGCGCGAACGAAAAGCCGAATCCGTGAACGACGCCGATAGCCACCGTGAGCCAGGCGAGCACTTCGCTTCGCGGCACGCGTACAAGAATCACCGCAGCGGCCACGATGATCGAGGCGGCGATGCCGATCTCCACGGCCGGCACGAACCATACTCCTGAGGGCACGTAGCCGAAAAAGCCCGCTGTCAGCGAGACAGCGTGGCCGATGGTGAACCCGGTTATCCGCCACACCAGTTGCGAGAACATGGTCGCGCCCAGCGCCAGACAAAGCACGAACAGCAGATGGTCCGTGCCGAACGAGAAATGCTCGAAGCCGTGGCGGAAGAAACTCGCCGCTGCGGACAGCCGCGAAGGGTTTATGTGGATCGGATCTTTCATCAAGCCGGTCGTCTTGTAGACCACGTCCCGACCGTCCAGATGGTCGATCAGCAGGTTCTGCACCTCCTGCTGTCCCAGTATGCGATTGTCCAGGGTGCTGCTGATATGGAACTTCGAGATGGGGTCTCGAGACGAACAGAAAAGGTGGGTGTCGACAATTACGAAAGCGGCATCGACTTCGCCCGCATTCGCCGGATACACGTCGCCCGCCGCAGTAGCCTGCCGCGCCTCCTCCAGCGTGTTGAACGGCGGCACCGTTCCCCGCGGATAGATCCGGACAGAAAGCACGTCAGCCGGGAGCTCCCGCTTCCCGGTGCCGATGTGGTGCCCGGCGGCAATCATTTCCCCGAGTAACCCGGGCTCTGCCCGCATGCGGGCGACATCCGGATAATAAAAGGCGTGCTCGCTTTCGATGCGCTTGACGGTGAAAGGCGCAGGCTCATGATATCCGTCTGCACCCCTCGGCCCGAGTCGATTCGCAACCGCCAGCGGCAGAGTCACGCGCAAATAGACGTGCAGACCCCCCTGGGCACGGTCAAAGTGGGCCACCCGCAGATCGTAGCCGGAGGGGAAGTGCGCGCTCGCGGCCGTGCAATACAACGCCACGGCCGCTGCGCAGAAGCCCCGCAAACTTCTCATCCCATCGAGGCCCGCTCGAAGACCGGCGATCACTTGCCCGGGTTTTGCGCGCTCCACAGGCGGGCCTTGTAGTCCTTTTCGTAGGCCTTGCCCTTCGGATAGCTGACCAGCTCCAGCTGCATTCCCCAGGGCGCGAGGAAGTACATCCAGGTCTCGCCTGCGCTCGGCCCGTCCTTCATTACAGTAGGTTCGCCCAGCATCTTGACGTTGTGCCGCCTGAGATGCGCGACCGCCTTGGCCATGTCATCCACGTAGAACGCCAGATGATGACCGCCGATGTCGCTGTTCCTGGGCAGTGTCCGGTCCTGGTCCGGCGAGGTGTACTCGAAAATCTCGAGGTTGATCCCGTGACCGCAACGCACCACCCGTATCTGCGGAATCTCCGCCCTGGGATTGACGTTCAGGTGCACCTGCATCCAGTCGTTGTCGGCCTTGAACGGCCCCAGCTTGTAGAAGGCCTCGCAGCCGATCACATCGACGAAGAACTTCACCGCCTCTTCGAGCTTGGGCACCGTGATGCCCAGATGATCGCCTCCCCGCAGACCGGGCAGTCCGCCCGCCTCGACGGAGAAAACCGTGCACAACAGTGCCGTTCCGAGCAGATGTCGCATTTTCATTTTCTTGCTCCCTGTATGCATGTGGCCGGTCAATCCGCTTGTTGTCCGGCCCCGGACCGACCTGTCGGGACCGCAAGCCAGTTCTCTGTTGCTGGAATCGCTTCCATGCGTGGCTCATGCACGGTGACTGCAATCAAGCGCGCACCAGCCCGAAATCGTACTGGACGGTGTAGTACGGCCTGTCCATGCGCTGGCCGTCGGGTGCACTTCCCGGCTCATGACGCGCGAATTTCACAACCAGCGAGTTCTTGACGGCGAACACGGCGTCCGATTCCAGGTAAGGATCGCCTTCCACGAATATATGCGTGGTAACCGGCTGGAACCCCGGCGCAGACACGATCATGTGCGTGTGCGCCGGCCGGTAGGGATGACGACCCATTTTGAGGAGCATCTTGCCTACTGGGCCGTCGGTGGGAATCGGGTAGCTCACCGGCCTGATCGTCCAGAACGCGTACCCCCCCCGGGAATCGGTCTTGATCCGGCCGCGGGCGCGCAGCTCGGCGCCGGGCTTCTGTACGTCGTACCAGCCTTCCCCGTCCGTTGACCACAGATCCAGCACCGCGCCGGCGATCGGTTTGCCGTCGGTCGCGAGAACCCGGCCGGAAAAGTAGGTTGGTTCGCCCTCGACGCCGGCTGCGATATTGGATCCGAGGACCATATCCGGCGCGCCCGGCACGTAGAAGGGACCCAGCACGGTGGATTCGGTGGCCCCGCCCGGCTTGCGATGGTTGATCGCGTCCACCAGCATCGAAACGCCGAGGGTATCCGACAGCAGAATGTACTCCTGGCGCTTGTCGTCGCACTTCTGGCCGGTGGCGGTCAGAAACTGGATGCCCGCGAACCACTCTTCCTCGGTCAGCTCCACTTCCCGCACGAAGGCATGAAGGTGCCTGATCAGTGATTCCATGACCTGCCTGAACCGTGGATCGGTCGCGCCTTCAAGCTTCGCCAGAACTGCGTCGGTCAAATTGGATTCAGTCAGATTTCGCATCAGATCCTCCAGGAATGCGTGCCATAGCCCACCGGTGGCGGCGCCTGGCTGAGAATCAGTTTGAACAGCGTCGCGTACTTCTGCTGCGGCGCCTTGCCGAAAACCGGGTCAGCGTTGTCATTGAAGGCCGAGTCGATCTCATGCCAGTCGTCGGGCGTGAGAACCCGTTCGGCCAATGGCATCAGTTCGTCTTCCTCCCGGCGCATGTGCGTCCAGTGAAAATCGGCGTAAGTGTCGACCGCGCGAGCAAATTCCCGCGCCTCATGCCCGGATGACGCTTGCAGCCGATTGACTGCCTCGCGCAGATTCTGCAGCCACCCATCGCCTTCCGCGTGTTGCGCCTCGAGATCTGCCAGCATCCTGTCGCCTTCTCGCGTGCGATTCCGGATCGCCTTGAAGAGGTGCTCGTCCTCCTTGGGATGATGAAAGCGCTGGTGGAACGATTCGATGTAGTCGACCATCAGCCGGAGCAGGCTGTAATCCGGTGCCGCGCCATGGTCCTTGATGTTGCGCGCCAAGTACTGCAGAGCATGCAGCACCGCCGCCAGGGAGCGGTGCTCGGTTCGGATGATGTCCAGCGCGCCAGTGCTCATCGCAGCGAGTCCTCCAGCGCAATCCCGATCTGCCGTGTCTGTCGGCAGAAAACGCGCAAGATGAGCCTCGACGTATCGTCCCATCGCGTCGCTCGACAGCGCGCAGGGGGCATTGCTCTGGTATCCATCCTTCGCTTGAGTCGGTTGGACCGGCACTAGCGGAGGGATTCGAGGTAGCGGATCAACTTCGTGCGTACCTTCGGATCATCCTGGAAGTAGATCATCTGCGCCTTGGGCGCTACGGCGATCGTGTCGGTGAGCCATTCGTCGAGCAAGGCGCGATCCCACACCTTTCCTTTCAATGCTTCCTTCATGCCCTCGGAATAGACAAACCCCGGCGCGGCCGCCGCCTCACGTCCTATCAGGCCGAACAGGTTCGGGCCCTGGCCGTGCTTTTCGCCCTGCTCGAACGTGTGGCATTGGCTGCAGTAGCGGACGGTGTATTCCTTCGCCGCCGCCAGGTCTTCGGCAGCGAACAAGGGCATCGCCGCAGCGCTGAAGACGGCTACGGCGGCGCCTCCCATGATCGCCTTCGTGACGGCAACTGAATTGGTCATCATCCTCTCCCCAATCTGGTGCGAATCGAACAATGAATCGGTGACATCCACCCGCACTGCGCGTCGGGGCGCACTCACGCGCCCCGACACCACGCGCCGGTTCAGCCCTTCATCGGCTCCTTGTCGGCCTGGTTCGCGGCACGATAGGCGAACCCGATGATCGGTCCCAACGTACCGCCGCCGGCCCAATAGGCTCGCCCGGATGCTGATGCAACACAATTGCCGACCCCGTACAGGCCCGGGATCGGCTTGTCGTTGATATCGAGCACCTGACCCTCCGGGTTGGTTTTCGGCCCACCCTTGGTATCGAGCGTGCCGCCCGTGACGAACGCTGCGTAGTACGGCCCCGAATCGCTGATCGGCCACATGGTAGGGTTCTTTCGTCCCGGCTCTTCCTTGACGTTGCCGTTGAACAGCAGATCGACGCCGCGCTCGCCGCGATGGAAGTCCAGGTCCTTGCCCGCTCTGGCGAATTCGTTGAAGCGCACGATGCTCGCCTTGAGGTTGGGGATGAAATCCGTCGTGATGCGCATGCCGCCGGTCTGCCCGGTGTATTTCCTCAGGCGGGCGTCGATGTTCGCGGCGAGTTCCTCCAGTGTTGCGCCTTTGATGACATGGCGATCATCGATTCCGGGCGGCACGATGAGACGGCCGTACTCGTGACTCGCGGAGTGGTCCTGCGCGCGCTGGTCCCAGATCGAGGTCAGGATAAGGTAGGGAAACTGGGCATTGGCCCCATCCCATTCGAAGAACTTCTGCGCCAGCTCGTTGTAGTGCAGTTTCTCGTTGACCACGCGCTTGCCGCTTTTGTCGACGAATATCATCGAATCTCCGGCGACCGAGAAACAGCCGATAAGCGACGGATCCTTCGCGATCGCCTTCTCGAACGAGATCGGGCACATCCACGCGTAGTTCATGTTGCGAAGCTGCACACCCAGGGTGCTGGAGATGCGCACGAAGTCGCCTTCGTTGGTCATTGCCGCACACCCGCCGTAGGCCGGAATGGAAAGAAAGTTCTTGCGCAACTCCGGATCGTGGGTGAACCCGCCGGTGGCAAAGATGACGGCCTTGCGGGCCTTTACGCGGATCACACCGTCGTCGTTGCGGGCCTCGACTCCGACGACCTCGCCCTTGTCGTTGCGAATCACTTTCTCCACGCGGTGCCCTGACCTGAGCGTGACGCCGTCGCGCCGGCATGCCGTCGTCAGAGTACGCGTTGCCACCTGCCCCCCGTCGGACATGGATGCCGCGCCGTCCTTGGGAAAGAGAACCCGGCCGGTCGCACCGATGGTTTCCATTTCCGCGAAGTAGTCTGGCACCGGCGCGACATGCCTGTACGGCAATGCACCCTTCTCTGCCAGAAGCTCGGTACCGACGGACGAGCTGTCGTAGATCGCCTCGCACATGCTGAATTCCCATTCGGAAAGGCCATAGCGGGCGTGATTCGGGTCGAAGCTCTGCGGTTGGCTCAATCGCGCGACGTAGCGCAGAAAGTGCTGCTTGTCGTCCGGGATGCCGGCCTTGCGCATGGCGGCATTGTTGGGTACCCAATACCAGTAAGCCGCCTTGAACGACGTACCCCCGAATGTGGCCGCCTTCTCCAGAACCAGCACCTTGTTTCCGAGCCAGCGCGAGAACAAAGCCACCGGCAGCCCCGCCCCACCACCGCCGCAAACGACGATGTCGTATTCGGCATCGAACGATGCCGCCTGTGCCTCCCTGGATGAGAGTGTCACGGCGCCGAGGGCAGCGACGGCCGCGGTTCCCGCGCCTGCCGCCTTGAGAAATTTCCGCCGCGAAGCGCTCTTGGTCTTCTTGACTCTGTGCTCTTGAGACATGTCTCCTCCTGTCGGATGTTGATTGACGACCTACGCTCGTTCGATCAGAACCGCGATGCCCTGCCCTACGCCGATGCACATCGTGCACAGGCCATAGCGGCCTCCGGTTCGATGAAGCTGGTACATTGCGGTGGTAATCAGCCGGGCGCCGCTCGCGCCCAGCGGATGACCTATTGCGATCGCGCCGCCGTTGGGATTGACATGCGGCGCATCGTCGGCCACGCCCATCTGGCGCAGCACTGCCAGGGCCTGCGCCGCGAACGCCTCGTTCAGTTCCACGACGTCGATTGACTTCAAGGCGATCCCGGCGCGCTCGAGCAGCTTCTTGCAGGCGGGCGCCGGTCCGATTCCCATGATCCGGGGAGCGACGCCTGCGGCAGCCATGCCGAGTACCCTGGCCTTCGGCTTCAGTCCATAGGCGCTGAGCGCAGATTCCGAGGCGAGCAGCAGTGCGCAGGCGCCGTCGTTCACCCCGGAGGCGTTGCCCGGGGTAACTGTTCCGTCTTCCCTGACCACGCCTTTGAGTCTCGCCAGCGCCTCAAGCGACGTTTCGCGCGGATGCTCGTCGTCCTGCACCACGACAGCCTCACCCTTCTTCTGAGGGATGGTCACTGGAACGATCTCGGATTCGAAGAACGCCGCCGCCTTGGCCTTCGCGTAGCGTTGCTGGCTGCGCAGCGCGAACGCGTCCTGGTCGCCGCGCGCGACCTTGAAATCGGCAGCCACGTTCTCGGCGGTCTCCGGCATGCTGTCCACGCCATAGCGCTTCCTCATCTCGGGATTCACGAAGCGCCATCCGATCGTCGTGTCGTACACCGCGTTGCTGCGGGAGAACGGGCTGTCGGCCTTGGGCATGACAAACGGCGCACGCGACATGCTCTCAACCCCGCCGGCGATTACCAGGTCGGCCTCGCCGCAGCGGATGGCGCGCGCGGCGGCGCCTACTGCCTCCATGCTCGAGCCGCACAGCCGGTTCACCGTCATCCCCGGTATCTCTACCGGAAGCCCGGCGAGCAGGGCGGCCATGCGGGCGACATTACGGTTGTCTTCGCCCGCCTGATTTGCGCACCCGAAGATCACGTCATCCACCGCGCGCCAGTCCACAGACCCGTTACGCGCCATCAGTGCGCGGATCGGGATTGCCCCGAGGTCGTCGGCGCGAACGGCGGAAAGCGCGCCGCCATAACGTCCAAACGGTGTGCGAGTCGCATCGCAAATGAACACGTCACTCATGAGCTCGTTCCCATTCTGGTTTCAGAAAAACCTGACCCGTCTTTGCACGGGGAAGAAGCGCAGGTCGAAACGCTCCTGCACGAACCCCCAGAGCCCCCGGGGAAACTTGACCATGACGACGACGGCCACAACGCCGAGGACGATGAGGTACACACTGCCGTAGTCGGCCAGCACGCCTCGCAAGACGAAGAAAATCAGCGTTCCGAGTATGGGTCCCTCGATGGTTCCGATTCCGCCGATCACCACGATGAAGATAATGTACGCAGTCCAGCCGACGTTGAAGGCTGCATCTGGAGAGATGCGCACCGTGTTCAGGAAGTACAGGGCGCCGGCCAGACCGCATCCCGCTGCGGAAACGATATACACCCAAAGTTTGGTCCTCGCGACGTCGATGCCCTGGCTCTCGGAAGCCCGCTCACTGTCGCGTATCGAAGTCAGCGCCAGACCGTGGCGTGAACGCAATAGCAGATAGACCAGCGCCACCGAACCCAGCGCCACCACCAGCGCGATCCAGTAGGTGGTGGATTCGCGCGCGACCTTGGAAAACTCCCTGACGGCGGCGAGGCTCTTTCCCGACCCACCGCCGAGCCAGGATGCGTTGGCGATCAGCAGCCGATACACTTCGGCGACCACCCAGGTCCCCACCGCGAAATACCCCCCGGAGAGCCTGAACACGATTCTCGCCGTTGGTACCGCCACGACCGCGGCGAACAGGCCAGCGAGCGGGACGCAAAGAAAAGGGTTGATGCCGACATCGTCTGCAAGAACGAAGAGCGCGTACGCGCCGAGTCCGAGAAAGGCCTGCTGGCCGATCGAAACGACTCCGCCATACCCCGCGAGCAGATTCCACATCTGGGCGAGCGTGAGCAGACAGGCAAACTCGACAACCCACCGCATCCAGCTCGAATCGCCCCATGCCGGCATGGAAACCAGCACAAGCGCGCCGGCCCCGGCGGCGACCGCCCCAACCCGGCTTGCGCGCGTCGCGCGCTCGATGTTGTAGCCCGGGGCGTGATCCCCCGGGGCGGGAACGTTTCCCTGCTCGAGCCTGCGCGGTCGCTGCGCCGAATTTGTCATGATTCGTCAACCCTGTTCATCTGGTCTTCGGGAACAGCCCGCTCGGCTTGAACAACAGGACGGCAAGGAAAGCGAAATGTCCGGTGAGAACGCCCCAGCCCGGGTCTATCCGGAAGCCGATCGCCTGAGCGACACCAAGCACGATTCCGCCGGCCAGCGTGCCCCAGAATGAACCGAGCCCGCCGATGATCACCGCCTCGAAAGCGAACAGCAGCCGGTCCGGGCCATCGGTCGGCGCGAATGTCGTGCGGATTCCATAGAAGATCGCAGCTACCGCGACGATGGCGAGCGCGATCCCGGTAGCCAGTGCGTACACGTGGCGATCGTCCACTCCCATGAGCTGCACTGCCTCGGGATCGTCGGAGGTCGCGCGGAACGCGCGGCCGAGACTGCTTCGGCCGAACGCCAGTTCCAGCAGCACGGTCACGCCGACCGCGACCGCGAGAACCAGCAACGGGAAATAGCCGACCGCCATGTCGGCGCCAAGGTGAAAACTCCCGGTCTCGAACCCGCCGAGTTTCAGCGAGCGCGGATCGGCGGAGAACGCTTCGAGCAGCGTGTTCTGAATGACGATCGACAGCCCGAAAGTCACCAGGAGCGGCGGCAGGATGTCCTTGCCCAACGTGAAGTTCAGCAGCCCGCGCTGCAAGACGTAGCCGAGAATGAACATGGCCGGTACGCACACCGCAAGAGCAGCCACCGGCGACAGGCCGGCGGTATCGGCGACGACCAGCGCCAGATAGGCGCCGAGCACGATCAGGTCTCCGTGGGCGATGTTCACCAGCCGCATGACACCGAAGATCAGCGACAGTCCCATGGCGAACAGCGCGTACAGGCCCCCGAGCAGCACGCCCTGAACAATGGTGTCGATCCAGCCGAGCATCCCACCTCACCCCTGCCCTCTCCCCCCGCAAGCGTGCGGAGAGGGGGTTGTCCGTCGTATGCAATCCGCGTTAATCCTGAATGCCATCCAGCACATAGAATCCCGCGAAAATCCGATACTCTTTGCGCGCTCCGCCTCTGACCTGCACTTTCAGATGGCTCATGCCGTGATTCCCTTCCTTCACCTTCTCCACTTGTGGAGAGGGCCGGGTTGAGGTGTTCCTATACCCCGAAGTACGCCGCCGACACCTGCTCGCGGGTCACTTCGCTCGACCGGCCGGAGAGCGACACGCGCCCCTCCTGAATGCAGTAGAGTCTGTTGGAGACGCGCATCGCCAGGCTCACGTCCTGTTCGACGATGATCAGGGTGACGCCTTCGCTGTTCAGAACCGGCAGGGACTCGTAGATGTCCTTGATGACGATCGGCGCGAGGCCAAGAGACATCTCGTCGCAGATGAGCAGCCTGGGGTTGCTCATAAGGGCGCGTCCGATCGCAACCATCTGCTGCTGTCCGCCCGACAGCGAAGTGCTCGACACCTGCCGCTTCTCGCCGAGAACAGGAAACAGTTCGTATACCCGCGCGAGATTCCACGATCCGGGGCGGTTCCGGTAGGCGCCGAGCAGCAGGTTCTCCTCTACCGAGAGACTGGGAAACAGGCGGCGGCCCTCAGGAACCATCGCGATGCCGAGCGCCAGCACCCGATGTCCCGGCAACCCGCCGATCGCCCGGCCTTCGAAACGCACGGCTTCACGCTCGGCGCTAATCAGTCCGGTTATCGCCTTGAGCAGCGTGGACTTTCCCGACCCGTTTGCGCCGATCACTGCAACGATCTCGCCCGCCGCTACTTCGATGTCAACTCCGAACAGGGCTTGAAAATCGCCGTAGTGCGCGGTCAGGTTGTGGGTGGACAGCATCATGAATGCGAGGCGCTGAGCGAGGCACAAGGCGGTGCAAGAGAGAAGCGAAGTCGACCAACAGCGGGTGGTCGTTCCAGGTCAGGCCTGGCTATAAAGGCGCCCGGAGCCCGCCAGCGCTTCGCCTTCTCGGGCCTCGCGCCTCGCGCGTGCCCCTCCTTCATACCTCTATCCCCATGTAGACGCGCTGCACCTCTGAGCTGGCCATGACCTCCTGCGGGTCACCCTGTGCGATGAGTTGGCCGAAATCGAGGACGATCAGCCGGGAAACGCACGCCAGCAGCGCGTGCACCACATGCTCGATCCATACGATCGCCACTCCGCGGCTGAGGATCTCCCCGATCGTCTCCACCAGCGCCTTTGTTTCATGCTCGGTCAGACCCCCTGCGATTTCATCGAGCAGCAAGACGCGCGGCCGGGTAGCCAGTGCCCGTGCCAACTCGAGGCGTTTGCGGTCGAGCAGCGTCAGCGCGCCTGCAAGCTGGTTCGCCTTCCTCTCCAGTCCGGTGCGATTCAGGATCTCGACGCATCGGCCACAGGCTTCGTCCTCGCTCGATCCCCCCCCGAATACCGCCGCAACCAGCAGGTTCTCGAACACCGTCATTCCGGAGAACGGATGCGGGATCTGGTAGGAGCGGCCGATGCCCGAACGGCAACGGCGGTGCGGCGGCAACCCGCTGATATCGTTGCCCTGGAGCCATACACGGCCGGCGTCGGGCCTCAGGTCGCCGCTTATCAGATTGAACAGCGTGGTCTTGCCCGCGCCGTTGGGTCCAAGAATGCCGAGCGCCTCCTGTTCACCGAGCGCGAAGCTGACGTTATCGGTGACTTTGAGCGCGCCGAAGCTCTTCGACACGTTTTCCAAGGCGAGCAAGGGCGCCATGCTTCAGGCTGTGGCTGAAGGTTTGAAAACGCTCTCTCCTCCGCGAACGGAGGAGAGAGGTCTCGAATGCGATCAGACGATCGGCTTGAGTTCTCCGCCGGTGGGGATGGAAGGCGCGGTCTGGTTGTTGACGATCACCAGATCGAACATGTGCTTGTCTCCCTTGACCCACTGACCACCGACCAGGGGCGTCTTGGCGACGTTCTTGACCGGTCCCTTATCCCAGGATATCGGGCCGACGATCGTATCGAGCTTGGTTGCGACCAGCGCATCGCGAATCGCGGCCTTGTTCTTCACGTCGGGGGTGCGCTTGAGCGTATCGACCGCGACCTCGAACAGCGCGTGGACGAAGCCGATCGGCTGGGTCCATTGCTTGCTGGTTGCCGTTTCGTAGCCTTCGGCAAGCTGGCCGGCGCCCATGCCGTTCAGAGACGATTTGAACGGATGCGAGGGGCTCCACCATACCTCTGTCGACAGGCCGTCCGCGATCTCGCCGATAGCTTCGACCGCCGGCGGGAACAGCAGCGCTTTGCCAACCGATGCGATCTTCGGCTTGAAGCCCTGCTGGCGCGCCTGGGTCCAGAAGGTCTTGAAATCGGGCGGGATGACGACACCGGTGATGATCTCGCAGTTGCCCTTCTTGAACGCGGAGATCTGCGCGCTGAAGTCCGCGGTGAGGTTCTGATAACGACCCGGATCGAGCAGCGAAAACCCGAGATTCGCCAGCGGCTTGGGAAAGCCGATATTGGCATCGCCCCAGGCGTTGCCGTCGCCGTCGTTGGGGAACAGGCCGCCCACCTTCCTGTTGGTGGGGATCGATTTCCACATGTTGGTAAACACCGCGATGATGTCTTCCAGCCCCCAGAAAAAGTGGTAGGTCCAGTTGAACCCCTGATCGGGTTTGCCTCCGCGGGTGAAGAACCACGGCTGCCAGGGAGCCACCGTCGAGATGCACGGGATCTCATTCAGTTCGCATTGGTCGGAAACCGGGTTGGTCGTCTCCGGGGTGGATGCCACCACCATCAGGTCAATCTTGTCCTTCAGGATCAGGTCGCCGGCAACTTCGGCCGCGCGGTTGGGGTTCGACTGGCTGTCCTTTACCAGGATCTCGAAGGAGTAGGCGGTGTCGCCGATCCGGATGCCTTCCTTGAGCGCTTCACGCACCCCGCCCAGCACGTAGTTGTCGGCCTCGCCGAATGCCGCAAGCGGGCCGGTCTGCGGTGAAACGTAGCCGATCTTGATGGTTTGTACCTTCTTGGCGCAGCCTGTGATGCCGAAGCTCATCGCGCCCGCGGTAACAGCCGCCCCGCCGGCAAGACGCAGGAAATCGCGGCGGCCTGCAGCTTGCGATTCGATCTTTCCGTCCCTGGTATATCGAGCCATCTTCATTCTCCTCTGTCGTTGTTGTCCTGCGATACATTCTTCAGGCTGTTGCAGCCATCGGCCGCTTCCCGGGTTTCACCCCCTCGAAGGCATCTTCGAGCAACGCGAGAATGTCCTCGAATAGGATGGGGCGCGGGTTGTAGTACGGGTTCTCAGCCGCAAGCCGTGCCGCTTTTTTCAGTCCCGCCTTCGGCATGCCGATGCTCTTCAGAGCGAGCGGCGCAGCAATCGTCCTTGTCAGTTCCCACAGCGCAGCCGCCGGGTCATCGGCCGCCAGTGCGCGGGCGATACGTTTCATCGCTTCCGGCGCGGCGTCGCGGTTGTAGTGCACGGCGTGAGGCAGGATCACGGTGTGGGTCTCGGCGTGGGGCAGGTTGAACGTGCCCCCCAGTGTGTGGCAGAGCTTGTGATGCAGCGCCATGCCCACCTGGCCGAGACAGGCTCCGGCGAGCCAGGCGCCGTACAAGGCGTCGCTCCTAGCCTCCAGGTTGCGCAGTTCGCGCACCACCAGGGGCAGACTGGCGGCAAGGGTGCGGATGCCTTCCTCGGCCATCAACGAAGCGATCGGATTGGCGTCCTGCGCGTACAGCGCCTCGACGCAATGGGCAATGGCATTCATCCCGCTCGGACCCGCGATCCTCACCGGGAGGGTCAGCGTCAGCGTCGGATCGTAGATCACCACCCGGGGAAGCACGCGAGGATCGCGACCGGTCTTCTTCTGGCCTTGCGCGGTAATCCCGTAGATCGGGGTCATCTCCGATCCGGCAAATGTAGTCGGCACCGCGATGATCGGCAGCGTCGAGGTGAGCGCGATCGCCTTGCCAAGGCCGATGGTCGAGCCGCCTCCGATCGCAACACAGGAATCGGCGTCAAGCTCCTTCGCCACGTCACGCGCCGCCTCGGCGGTTTCAAGCGGCACGTGCATCACGGCCTTGTCGAAGACACCGGCGGCGCGGCTGCCGAGACGGGCGGCGACATCTTCGGCCGAGGCGCGCTGTTCGGGAGTGGAAAGCACGAGCGCACGCTTCGCGCCCAGGCGATCCACCTCTTCGCCCAGACGGTCAAGCGCGCCCGCGCCGAACACCACGCGCGAGGGCTGCCCCTGAAAAACGAAAGCTCTCATGCGTAGGCCCGCTGGGGCTCGCGTAGCAGCGGAACGCCGGTAAGCCGCGCCAGTTCGTCGAACGGCAGGCCCGCCACCATTTCGCGCACCAGCAATCCGGCGGGCGTGACATCGAGCACGGCCAGATCGGTGTAGATGCGGTTGACGCACTCCATTCCGGTGAGCGGATAGGTGCAGCGCTCGACGATCTTGGATTCACCGTTCTTGGTGTGGTGCTCCATCATGACGAAGACCTGCTTGGCGCCGATCGCCAGATCCATTGCGCCGCCCACTGCGGGAATGGCATCCGGGCCCCCGGTGTGCCAGTTGGCCAGATCGCCGCGTACCGAAACCTGGAACGCGCCAAGCACGCAGATGTCGAGGTGGCCGCCCCGCATCATCCCGAAGGAGTCGGCATGGTGAAAGAACGAGCCGCCCCTGAGCAATGTCACCGGCTGCTTGCCCGCGTTGATCAGTTCATGATCCTCCAGGCCCGGCGCTGGCGCCGGCCCCATCCCCAGCACCCCGTTCTCGCTGTGGAGCAGGATCTCGCGGTCTTTCGGCAGATGATTCGCCACCAGCGTCGGAAGTCCGATGCCGAGATTGACTACCGCACCGTCGGCAATGTCACGGGCCACGCGCGCCGCCATCTGATCGCGGTTCAGACGATCCATGCTCTTTTCCTCCTGCTGCCCCCGCAACTTGTTGCGCTCACCGGCCAAGAAGCGTGGGCCTTGTAACGTCCACCGTCATGTCAGGCCGGTTGGAAACTACGCTGCCTTCACCGAATCGGCCCGGATCTCCCTTGTGACGCGTACTACGCGCTTGACGTAGATCCCGGGTGTAACGATTGCTTCGGGATCGAGTTCGCCCAGCTCGACGACCTCTTCCGCCTGCACAGCCGTGCATTTCGCTGCCGCGGCCATGATCGGGCCGAAGTTGCGCGCGGTCTTGCGATAGACCAGGTTTCCCCAGCGATCCGCCCGCGCCGCCTTCACCAGGGCAAAGTCGCCGTGGATCGGGTACTCGAGAACGTACCAGCGGCCCTCGATTTGCCGCGTTTCCTTGCCCTTTGCCAGGTCGGTGCCGTAGGCGGTCGGGGTGAAGAACGCTCCGATCCCCGCCCCTGCCGCGCGAATGCGCTCCGCGAGATTCCCCTGCGGCACCAGCTCAAGCTCGATCTCCCCCGCGCGGTACAGGGCGTCGAACACCTGCGAGTCGGTCTGGCGAGGGAAGGAACAGATGATCTTGCGTACCCTTCGAGCTTTCAGCAGCGCGGCGAGGCCGCTTTCGCCGTTGCCGGCGTTGTTGTTGACGATCGTCAGATCCTTCGCGCCCTGCGCGATCAGCGCATCGATCAGCGCCGCTGGCTGCCCGGCAGAGCCGAAGCCGCCGATCATGACGGTGGCGCCATCGTGAATTCCGGCAACCGCGGCTTCCACCGACTCGACGATTTTGTTGATCATCCCACCTCACCTCGTCCCTCTCCCCCCGCTAGCGGGCGGAGAGGGTGAAGAAGCAGCATGTGGCCTCGGCCAGAACATCGCCTTGGGCGCCCTTCCCACTTGTCGAGAGGGCAGGGAATGATGTGGTCTTTCATCGAGGGTAGTAGGGCGGGATCTGGGCATCGACATTTACCCACACCGATTTGGCTTCGGTGTAGTCGTGCATCGCCTCGAAGCCCATTTCACGCCCGTATCCCGACCTGCCCACTCCGCCGAACGGAGAGCCGGGGTTCACCCGCTTGTAGCAGTTGATCCACACCATCCCGGAGCGCATCGCCGCCGCTGCCCGGTGCGCGCGCTGCAGGTTCGACGTCCACAGTCCGCCCCCCAGCCCGTATTCGGTGCTGTTGGCGATGGCGATCACTTCGTCGTCGTCGCGAAAGGTAGTCACGGTGACAAATGGCCCAAACACTTCTTCCTGCGAGACCCGGTCGCTGGGCCTGGCCCGCACCACCGTCGGCTCGACGTAGCAGCCGCGCGACAAGTCGTCGCGGGCCGGAGGTTTTCCGCCCAGGAGGATTTCTCCGCCCTCCTCCCTCGCTACCTTGACGTAGGCGAGCACGCGGTCGCGATGCTGCGGCGAGGTCAGAGGTCCCATCTCGGTTTCGGCTTCTAGCGGATTGCCGAGCTTTATCGATCGAGCCAGCGCTAGGAACTTGTCGAGAAAGGCTTCCGCAATTCGTTCGTGCAGGATCAGGCGCGACCCGGCGATACAGGCCTGGCCCTGGTTGTGGAAGATGGCGAAGGCCGAACCGTTGACCGCGGCCACCAGATTGGCGTCGTCGAAGACGATGTTGGCGCCTTTGCCGCCCAGCTCGAGCTGCACCCGCTTGAGGTTGCCGGCCGAGGCCTGAACGATCCTGCGCCCGGTTGCGGTCGAGCCGGTAAAGGCGATCTTGTCCACATCCGGGTGCTCGGCAAGGTACTGCCCCGCAGTGCTGCCGTAGCCAGGAACGACGTTGATCACGCCGTTGGGGAAACCGACTTCCTTGGCGAGTTGCGCGACCCGCAGGGTCGACAGCGGGGTCAGCTCCGCCGGCTTGAGCACCACGGTGTTGCCGGCGGCGAGTGCCGGTCCCATCTTCCAGCCGGTGAACATCAGCGGAAAGTTCCACGGCACGATCTGGCCGACGACTCCGACCGGCTGGCGCAGCACGTAGTTGAGGAAACCCTGCTCGACCGGCACCACGCTGCCCTGGTACTTGTCGGCCATTCCGCCGAAGTAGCGAAACGTGACCGCGGTACGGATCACGTCGAGTCCCCGGGTGTCGCGCAGTGGATGGCCGGTATCGATCGACTCCAGCCGCGCCAGCTCGTCGGCGCGGGACTCGATCGCATCGGCCAGCTTCAGCAGAAGCCGGCCGCGATCCGCCGCCGCCAGCTTCGCCCATGCCGGAAACGCCTTGCGGGCAGCCGCGACGGCTCGATCGACGTCCTCCTGCCGCGCCTCGGCAACTTCGGTGATCAGCGAATTGTCATGCGGGTTGAGGACCGGGATGCGCGAGCGCGACTGCGCCTCGACGAACTCGCCGTCGATGAACAGATCGCGCGGAATCGCCGGCAAGGCGACCGAAGGCGCACCGCCCATGGTCAGAAATCGACCGGGTAAGGCTTCAGTTCGCCGCGCTCGTAGCGCTTCGGCAGGTCCGCCGTGGCGTTTTCCCAGACGAGCAGCATCGAGCGCTTCTTGGAGAAGCCCTGATGACGGATATCGGCCGGCATCGCTGCCACGTCGCCGGCCTTCATCACCAGCCGCGCGCGCGGACGGCCGGTTTCGCGGTCGGCCACTTCCCACGTAATCTCGTCTGACAGCTGGACAAACCACTCCACCCGGTCGTTGCCGTGGATGATCGGCAGGATGTACTCCTCGGTCGTCGGGCAGAACAGGCTGCTCTTGCACACCGAGGTTACCGACGGGTTCCAGGTCACGTCCGAGCGCGACAGGTACTTGAACAGGTTGAAACCGCGCAGCTCCTTCTCGAATCCCGGCTCGGCCTTGATCTCGGGCTCGTCCTGCGCAACGTCGGCAAAGGCGCGATTGATCGGGAATCCATTGGAATCGTCGCGCAGCGGCGAGTCGCCCTCGAGCCCGGGCATGCGCTTGGTGGCCACCCGGAAGCGCTCGATCGCGGCGAGGTTGTTGCCGTTCTTCTCTCCGAAGGCGGTGTTTCCGGTCTCGGCGGGCGCCGCAAAGGGATCGAAGCCGGCGTTGACCCAGTCGGCAAGGATCTCCTTGAACCTGGCCATCGCCGCCGGGCTGTCGAAAGTCTCCACGTGCGAAAGGCCGTTCTTGTGCATCGACTCGTTGTAGCGGCCCGCGAAAAGCTCGACCTTGCCGTACAGATTGCGGGTGCCGAACACGGCGTCAAAGTTGACCAGGCCATAAAAGAAGCCCCACGCCACATCGCGCATGATCGCCCGCAAGAAGGCATCCGCGCTGATGGTGTGCGACATGCGCTGGCCTTTCGCCGGCCAGGTGATGGTTACGAAGTATTCGTCACGGGCAAAAGTGAACTGCCCAAGGCTGAACGTCTTGTAACCGGCGATCTTCTCCGGAAGCTTGAACTCGGCAGGTGCATTCATCGCAGTACCCCGGTAACTTGTAAGTGGTGATCGGTTATTGATGATCGGTGAATGACGACATTTTCCGCGCCGTCGTGATCTCGGCTGCCCTGGAACGGGATCCGTCAGTGAAAACAGATCTCCGACCACTTTTCCAGTGTGAGGGCGCCTTTCAGCGTCTGCTGGATCATGACGCTGGGGCGGCCGGCGGCGAAGCGATAGGCCGCGCCTTTCGGCAGGAGCGCCTGGTGCCCGCGCTTGAGTTTGATCGTGCCCATCCGCTTGCCCTTCGGCTCGCCTTTGACGAGCACGGTGCCGTTCTCGCTCCCGGGGGCGACCGTGTCCGGGTTGTCCAGCTTGACGTACTCGACGGTGACTTCCCCGTCGAGCACGACGCAGAACTCGTCATGCGAGCAGGCCATCCACGGCGAGCTCCCTTCGGCGCGAATCGCCTCGATGACGTATTCGAGGTTCTTGGCCACCGCGGTCTTGTCGTACGGCTTTGCCTTCGACGCCACCTCGAACACGTTGGAAAAGACGTAATGCTTCGGGTTGTCGTTGATGATCTCGATCGTTCCCTTCTCGTAGCTCTTCAGGGAACCGAACACGGTGTGATAGGCAGTCATTGATTTCCTCCTCGATCGACGGGTTCCCGCCGGAAATGCCACGCCGGCCGCGGTGCGGCGACAGACCCCTCCCCCGGGCACGCGCCGGCCGGACCGACCGTTCACGCCCACAGCAGGCTTTCTGGGATCCTCCGCCCGCCCGGTTGCATTGCCGGGTCGAAACTGGAACAATGTTCGTGTAGCGAACAATTGTTTTTATAGCGAACAAGTTACCCCCGCCTCTCGGCTGCTGTCAATAGCTGCGCGGGCACGGCCGCGCCGCAGGGACCCGGGGATCACAGGCAAGAAACCGCATGAAGCGAACGCAGCTCACCACGGCATCCAGGCGCAAGCCCGGTAACGGCGGGGGACGGCCCGCGGACCAGTTCGTCGGTTCGTTCGCCCGCGGATTGTCGGTCATCCGGGCATTCGGACAGGATGCAGGCAGCATGACGCTGAGCGAAGTCGCCGCCCGCGCCGGCCTGACGCGCGCAGGCGCCCGGCGTATCCTGCTGACCCTGCAGTCGCTGGGCTATGTCGGCTGTGAGGAACGCCACTTCTTTCTTACGCCGAAAATCCTCGATCTCGGCTACTCCTACCTGTCGACAACCCCGCTGTGGCATCTGGCCGAGCCGTTCATGGAAGAAGTCGTCAATCAGGTGCACGAATCGTGTTCGGCGTCGGTGCTCGACGGCAGCGAGATCGTCTATATCCTGCGGGTGCCGACCAAGAAGATCATGACCATAAGCCTGTCAATCGGCAGCCGCCTGCCGGCCTGGTGCACATCGATGGGTCGGGTGCTGCTCGGAGACCTGGGTCCGGAGACGCTGTCCTCCATACTGGACCGCAGCAAGATCGCGCCTTACACCTCGCGCACGGTGACCGACCGCAAGAAGCTGGAGCAGATCATCCGCGATGACCACCGCAAAGGCTGGTCTCTGGTGAACCAGGAACTGGAGGACGGCCTTATTTCCATCTCCGTCCCGCTGCTCGGCCGCAACGGGCGGGTGATCGCAGCGATGAACGTCAGCGGCCATTCATCGCGCACCACGCCGACCGAAATGACCCGCAGCGTGCTTCCGATCCTCAAGCAGGCCGCGGAGAAAATCAATGCGGCCTTGAGGTTGCGCCCTGGCTGAGGGCCTCCGGGCGCGGCGTTTGGCGATGGGCTTGAGGACCATTAACATAGGGCTTCGCGCGTTCAACACGGATATCCACAGATGAAACGCTTCGACCCGGTAGTACAGGCCCGCATCGATCTCACCACGGCGCTGCGCTCCGCGGCGCGGATGGGACTGAACGAAGGCGTGTGCAACCATTTCAGCCTGGAAATGCCGGGCGAGCCGAACCTTTTCCTGATCAACCCCCAGGGGCTGCACTGGTCCGAGATCACTCCCGCCGACCTCATGGTCGTAGACGAGAAGGGCAAGGTCGTCGAGGGCCGGCACAGCGTCGAGCCCACCGCCTTCTTCATCCACGGGCGTATCCACCTGGGCAAGCGCAGGAAGTGCGTGCTGCACACGCACATGCCGTTCGCCACCGCGTTGACCCTGCTCGAGGACATGACGCTCGACGTGCACGCCAACCAGAACGCGATGCGCTTCCACGGCCGGATCGGCTACGACTACGGCTACGGCGGCGTGGCGCTGGACAACGAAGAAGGCGACCGCATCTGCAAGGCGCTGGGAGACGCGGACGTGGTCCTGATGCAGCACCACGGGGTCATCGTCTGCGGCGACAGCGTCGCCTACGCCTTCGACGACCTCTATTACCTCGAGCGGTCGTGCATGGTGCAGGTGCTGGCGCAATCGACCGGCAGGAAATTCAGGCAGGTCTCCGACGAGACTGCAGCAGCCGTATCAAAACAGATCGGCGGCGAACGCCAGCAATCGACCCTGCATTTCGAGGCGCTCAAGCGGTTGCTGGACCGCGACGAACCGGGCTGGTCGCGTCTGGCCTGACCGATCTCCCGGCCGCTGCCGTTCGGCAGCCGCGCCGAACAAGCGCCGGCCCGCAGCGCGTGGCCCGGCCGAAGCTGACGGGGAGGGGAATGAAGTCGACACGCAGGGATTTGCTGTTTCGCGCCTGCACGATCGCGCTGGCGACAGCGCTCGCCGCATTCTCCACCGCCAGCCGGGCGCAGAACCGGAAACCGGTCCGGGTCGGTTTTTCCATCGCCCAGACCGGGCCGCTGAGCAGCGCGGGCAAGTCCGGCCTTCTCGCGCTGCAAATCTGGCGCGATGACGTCAATGCCCGCGGCGGCCTGCTCGGCCGCCCGGTCGAGCTGGTGGTGTACGACGATCAGAGCAACCCGGCGATGACACCGGGCATCTATACCAAATTGCTGGATGTGGACAAGGTCGATCTGCTGGTCGCACCCTACGCCACCAACCCCACCGCTCCGATAATGCCGCTGGTCAAGCAGCGCGACCTGCTGCTGATCGGCAACTTCGCGCTCGACGCCAATGCGCAGATCCGGCACGACAAGTATTTCAACAATCAACCCTGGGCATCGGCAAGGGATTCGGCGGCGCCCTTCCTCGAGCTGTGCCGCAAGCTGAGTGCGAAGACCATCGCGGTGCTGGCGGCGGACGCCGAGTTTGCGCAGAACCTGGCCGGAGGCGTCCGCCAGGGACTGAAGGACTATGGCTTGCAGTCGATCTACGATGCCAACTACCCGCCCAGCACGATCGACTTTTCCTCAATGGTGCGCGCGATCCGGGCGAGGAAACCGGACGCGGTATTCGTTGCATCGTATCCGTCCGACTCGACCGCGATCATCCGCGCGGTCAGCGAGCTCGGAATCGGCAGCAGTGTGAAGCTCTTCGGCGGCGGAATGGTCGGCCTGCAGTACGCCTCGATCATGGAAGCGCTCGGATCGCAACTGAACGGTGTAGTGAACTACAACACCTGGGCGCCGGAGAAGACCATGGATTTTCCAGGAGTGCGCGATTTTCTCGCCCGCTACCAGGTGCGCGCCAGGCAGGCTAACGTCGATCCGCTCGGCTTCTACCTGCCCCCCTACGACTACGCGATCGGCCAACTGCTCGAGCAGGCGGTCACCGCCACCAGGAGCCTGGACCACAAGGTCCTGGCAAGCTACCTCAGGGAGAGCGAGCTGAAGACCATCGTCGGGCCGGTTCGCTATGGCCCGACCGGGGAGTGGGCCAAGCCGCGTATCGTCTACGTTCAGTTCAGGGACATCGCCGACAGGAATCTGGAGCAGTTCCGCAGCCCGGGCAAGCAGGTGATCGTTGCCCCGGAAGCCTTCAAGACCGGCGAAGTCCTGCCGTTCGCCCAGGCCCGGCAGTAGATCAGTCGATGACCTGTGCCCGGATCGGAGCAGCCGCATCGTGGCCGAGCTCCTGATCGAGGCGATCGTCGCCGGCATCCTGCTTGGCTGCTTCTATGCCGCAGTCAGCGTCGGCCTGTCGGTCGCCTTCGGCCTGCTGGACGTGCCGCACATCGCCCACCCCGCCTTCCTGATTCTCGGCGCCTACGCCGTCTACCTGCTTGCTTCCTACGGCGCCGACCCTCTGGCCGCCGGGTTGGTTCTCATGCCGCTGTTCTTCGCGCTCGGGGTCGCGGTCTACCGGGCGTACCACGTAGCCTTCGAAAAACGCGGCAGCGGCGTCGACTCCGGGCTGCGCGGCCTCGCCTTCTTGTTCGGTGTCGGCTTCATCGTCGAAGTTGCGCTGATCCTGTTCTTCGGAGTGGACCAGCGAATGGTCGACGCGAGCTATATCGGCAAGAGCGTTGCCGTCGGCGATTTTCGCATTCCCGTTCGCATGCTGGTCGCGTTCTGCCTGGCGCTGCTGCTGACCGCGGCGCTCTCGCTCTATCTCTCGCGCACCTTTACCGGCCGGGCGATCAAGGCGGTGGCGCAGGACCAGACCGCGCTTGCGCTGATGGGTGCCGATCCGGTGCGCATCAAGCAATGGGCGTTCGGCATCGCCATGGCGACCTGTGCGCCGGCCGGCGCCCTGCTGATCGTGGTGGGGCCGGTCGAGCCCGGTCTCGGGCGCCTGTATATCGGCCGTACGTTTTGCGTCGCGGTTCTGGCCGGCCTCGGCAGCATGAAAGGCACGCTTGCCGCCGGCGTCATCCTCGGGGTCGCCGAGAGCATCGTGCTTACCTCGCTCGGTCCGTCGTGGGCGCCGGCGGCGGCGTTCGGCATTCTCCTGCTGGTGCTGGCGGTCCGCCCCGCCGGGCTGTTCGGTCGCTGAGCCGGGCATGAAGCACTGGACCGGATTCTCGATCGCTGCTGCGGTGGTGCTGCTGGCAGCGCTGCTGGCCGCTCGGACCATCGGCAACGAGTATTTCTTCTTTGCGGGCTACGTGGTTCTGCAATTCATCGTGCTGGCCACCGCCTGGAACATTCTCGGCGGCTACGCGGGCTACGTGAATTTCGGCTCCGGCGCCTTCTTCGCCGCCGGCGCCTATAGCGCGGTCGCGCTGATCAAGATCTTCAACGCACCGTTGGCGGTGCAGGTTCTCGCGGCCGCATCGGTCTGCGGCCTGCTCGGACTGCTGGTCGGGGCTTTGACCATGCGTCTGCGCGGCATCTTCTTCTCGATCGCAACGGTTGCGATTGCGGTGATCTGCGAGACGCTGGTCGTCAACTGGGCGTTCGTCGGCGGCGCGAGAGGAACCACGGTGCTGCAGCCGGAGGCCCCGGCCTTCTTCGAGTCATATACCCGGCTGCTGTTCGTCGTCATGACATTGCTGGGGATCCTGGCAGTGGCCCTCGCGCGCTATATCGAGCGCTCGTGGATCGGGCGCGGATTGCAGGCGATTCGGGACAATGAGGAGGCGGCAGAGTCGGTCGGCGTGCCGACGCTGAAACTCAAGCTGTTCGCAGCGGCGACCTCCGGTTCGCTGATGGGTGTCGCCGGGGCGCCCTTCCCGCTCTATATGAACTTCATCGAGCCGACTTCCGCTTTCAGCCTGAACTACGCGGTCTCGGCGCTCGCCATGCCCATCATCGGCGGCACTGCAAGCTGGGTCGGCCCGATCATTGGTGCAGTACTGCTCGGCAGCGCGCAGCAGATCATCACGGTCACCGTGTCTTCGGAGCTGAACGTGCTCCTGGTCGGAGTGCTGCTGGTGACCTTCGTGGTCATCGCACCGCACGGCATCCTCGGTCTGCTCCGCCGGGTCTTCGGCCGGAAATACCCCGGGTGAACCCGCCTCTCCTGAACATCGAAAACCTGTCGAAGCGGTTCGGCGGATTCGTCGCGCTCAGCGCCATCGACCTGGCGGTGCAGCCGGGCGAGCGGCTGGGCATCATCGGACCGAACGGTTCGGGCAAGACCACGCTCATCAACTGCATCTCCGGAGCATTGCGCGGCGACGGCGGCTCTGTGCGCTTCGACGGCAGGGACATCACGCGCCTGCCGCCGTACCGGCGCACCCGGCTTGGAATCGCCCGCAGTTTCCAGATCCCGCGGCCGTTTCCCACCATGACGGTGGCAGAAAACATCGCCGTGCCGCTCGAGTACGTCGCCCACCGACGCTCGCTGCACACCGCGGATGTGCGCGCCGAGGCGATGGAAATTCTCCAGCGGGTACAGCTCGCGGACCGGGCCGACGCCCTGGCCGGCGCGCTGAGCCAGATCGAACTGCGCAAACTGGAGCTGGCGCGCGCGATGGCGACGGGGCCGCGGTTGTTGATCCTGGATGAAGTGATGGCCGGTCTGTCGGCACTCGAGGTCGACGAGATGCTGGAGATGGTGATGGCGCTGAGCGGCCAGGGAATGACCGTGATGATGATCGAGCACATCATGCGGGCGATCATGCGGTTTTCCCAGCGCGTGGTCTGCCTCGATGCGGGCCGCATCGTGGCGGAGGCGCCGCCCGCTGAGATCGTCAGGGACAGAAACGTGCAAAGGATCTACCTCGGTGCCTGAGCTGACCATAGACAAGCTGACCGCGGGATACGGGGCGGTGCGCGCCCTGAACGAGGTATCGTTGGAGGTGCGCCATGGCGAGACGGTGGCGCTGCTGGGGACCAACGGCAACGGCAAGAGCACGCTGATGAAATGCGTGATGGGCATGGTCAAGCCGGCGCAGGGTTCGATCGTTCTCGAGTCCGGCGGCGAACGGATAGACTTGACCGCGAAGGAGCCGCACGAGATTGTCGCGCTCGGCGTGGTCATGGTCCCGGAGGGTCGCAGGCTGTTTCCCCGGCTGACCGTCTCGGAGAACCTGCAGCTTGGCGCGTATCGGCGCGAAGCACGCGGCACTATCGCCCGCAACCTGGCGCTGTGCTACGAGGCCTTCCCCGTCTTGCGCGAACGCGCCGGGCAGCTGGCGGGCAGCCTGAGCGGCGGCCAGCAGCAGATGCTGGCGATCGCACGCGCGGTCATGGCCTCGCCGAGAGTGCTTCTGGTGGACGAACCGTCCGTAGGCCTGTCGCCGATCCTGGTCAGGCAGACCATCGACATGATCGGTGAACTGAAACGGGAATTCGGGTTGACAGTGCTGATGGCGGAGCAGAACTTCGTCGAGGCGAGCCGAATCGCAGACCGCGGCTACATCATCGTCGAAGGCGAAATCGCGTTCGAAGGCCGGGATCTGGCCGAGTTGCAGCAAAGCGAGCAGGTTCGCAACCTTTACCTCGGCGCCTGAAAAGGACTCGGGAGGAACTCTGGATGAACACATTGCCGCGCATAGGCTGGATCGGTGTGGGCCGGATGGGCCTGCCGATGGCGGGTTTCATCATCAAGGCTGGATACCCGCTGGCGGCTTTTTCCCGCAACCCTGCGAGCCGCAACAAGCTGGTTTCGCAAGGCGCGAACGAAGCGACCAGCATCGCGCAGTGCGCCGCTGCGGCCGATGTCGTGTTTTCCTCGATCTCCGATGATGCCGCGCTGCGCCAGGTGGCGCTCGGGCCGCAAGGCGTGCTGGCCAGTATCCGGCGCGGCGCCGTCTTTGCCGACACCAGCACCGTCTCGGTCGAGGTGTCCGCCGAGATAGATAAGGAGGCTGCCCGCCGCGGGGTAGCCTACCTGCGCCTGCCGATCTCGGGCAACGCCGCCTCCGCGCAGAAGGGTGAGGTGACCGCACTGGTCTCGGGCCCCGAAGCGGCATGGAACACCGCCAGGCCGGTGGTCGAGACTTTCAGCAAGGTGCAGGTGTATCTCGGCAGCGGCGAGGAGGCGCGCTACATGAAGCTGGTGATCAACACGATGGTCGTAAACCTCGCGCAGGGGATGGCGGAAGCCTTCGCGCTCGGCCGCAAGGCCGGGCTGGATTGGAAGCTCATGCTGGACACGATTGGCCAGAGCACGATTTCCTCGCCCTGGCTGAAAGCGAAAGTGGCGCTGATGAAAGCGCGCGACTTCACCCCGACGATGACCACCCGGCTGATCCTCAAGGACCTCGACCTGATACTTTCGGCGGCGCGTGGGAATGACGTGCCGATGCCGCTGACCGCCATCACCCGGCAGTTGATGCAGAGCGCAGTGGGCGAAGGCTACGGCGAGGACGACTACATGTCGGCGGTCAAGCTCGTCGAGAAACAGTCCGGTCTTTCGACCGATACCGTGAAATAAGGCGAGCGATGCCCACCAGCAGATCCGCTCCCCGGCGCGCGCTCATCGTAGGCGGGTCGCTCGCCGGCCTGCTGGCAGGCAACCTCCTGCACCGCGCCGGCTGGGCGGTGACGATGTGCGAGCGCACCAGCGGAGTCCTCGAAGGGCGTGGCGCCGGAATCACGATCCTGCCGGGACTGATCGAGGGATTCCGCGCAGCCGGCGCGAGCGAGACGGAAGAATCCCTGGGCGTCGTGCTGCCGGCGCGAATCGCACTCGACCGCGACGGGCGCATCGTGGCCGAACGGCCGTTCCGCCAGGTGATGACCTCGTGGCGGCGATTGTACGAGTCGCTCAAGGACGCGTTCCCAGCCGAGCGCTATCTCAGCGGCGTAACCCTGGAACGCCTGGAGCAGACCGGCGAAGTCGTCACCGGGCATTTCAGCGGCGGCAGGAAGCTCGAGGCCGAGCTGTTGATCGGTGCGGACGGCTTGCGCTCGGCGGTGCGCATGCAGCTTGCGCCCGAGGTCAAGCCGTATTACCCCGGCTACATCGCCTGGCGTTGTCTCGCCGACGAGCGAGCGCTTTCTGCGCAAACCCATGCGACGCTGTTCAACCGCTACTCGGTCTGCGTGGCCCCGGGCGAACAAGGTATCGGCTATGCAGTGCCGGGCGCAGACCACAGCGCGGAGCCGGGCCGCCGCCAATACAACGTCGTCTGGTACCACCCTGTGCCCGACAACGAGGAGCTGGCCGGCCTGCAGACCGACGATTCCGGCCGGCATCATCCGTATGGCATTCCACCATCGCTGATCCGCGCGCAGGTCCGAAAGGAAATGACCCAGCTGGCGCACCGGGTGCTCGCCCCGCAGTTTGCCGAGGCCGTCGAGCGCGCCAGGCTTGTGTTTTTCCAGCCGATCGTCGACCTGGAGTTGCCGCGGCTGGTTTTCGGTCGAGTCGTCATCATCGGCGACGCCGCCTTCGTCGCACGGCCGCACGTGGCGATGGGCGTTCCCAAGGCGGCTGGCGACGCGCTGTCGCTGGTCGATGCGCTCGCCGGGAGCGACGGCGACTATCCCGCCGCGCTGCGCGAGTTCGAGGGGCGGCGGCTGCGAATCGGCGCTGCGATCGTTGAACACGGCCGCTATCTGGGCTCGTACATGGAGGCGCAGTCGGGTTCGCCGGAGGAACGCCGCCTGGCGGATGCCCGGCGCATTCCCGAGCAAGTGATGCTCGAGACCGCTGCCTGGGTGGATTACGAGCGGCTGGCTGCGGCGCCGGCCTGAACCGTCGATGGAGTTCGTTTCGCCCCGGAGATTTTCGTGACAGCGTCGTCGGAGCTGCATATCGCGGTCTTGCCCGGGGACGGGATCGGCGCCGAAGTCATGGACGCATGCCTGCCGCTGCTCGGGGCGCTTGCCGCGAGAGTCGGTGGTTTCCGGCTGCATTTCGACCGATTGCCGGGCGGCGCCGGAGAGTATCGGCGAACCGGCACCGCGCTTTCCGACGAGGCGATGAAACAAGTCGCCCGTGCAGATGCGATCCTGTTCGGCGCAATGGGACTGCCGGACGTGCGCTATCCCGACGGCACCGAGATCGCGCCTCAGCTCGACATCCGCACCGAGCTGGAACTGTATGCCGGCGTTCGGCCGATCCGCACAGTTCCCGGCCTGCCGGCGCCGTTGCGCGACCCGCGCGCCGAGCGCATCGACTTCGTCATCCTGCGAGAGCAGACCGAGGGCCTGTATCACTCGCGCGGCAGGGGCGTGGCCGACGCTGCGCTTGCGCGTGACACGATGCTCATCACGCGCGCAGGCTGCGAGCGAATCTTCGACTACGCCTTCAGGCTCGCGCAGCGCCGCCGCAGTCAGGGACGGCCCGGAAAAGTCACCTGCGTCGACAAGGCCGGGGTGCTCAGGTCCTTCGCCTTCATGCGCCAGGTCTTCATCGAGCGGGCGGGCGCCCATCCCGGTGTCGATTCGGACTGCGCCAACGTCGACGCCACCGCGCTCAACCTGGTGCTCAAGCCGTGGAACTACGATGTGATCGTGACCGAGAACATGTTCGGGGACATCCTTTCCGACCTGGGCGCTGCCCTGGTCGGCGGAATGGGGCTCGCGCCCTCGGGCGATATCGGCGACCGGCACGCGATGTTCCAGCCTTGCCACGGCACCGCGCCGGACATCGCAGGGACCGGGAAAGCCAACCCGACCGCGATGCTCCTCTCCGCTGCGATGATGCTCGAATGGCTCGGCGAACGGCATGGCAGTAACCGGTTGGCCGAAGCCGCGCGCCTCCTCGAGCAGGCGGTCCACGAAACTTTCAAGGATGGGAGCATGCGCCCCTTCGAGTTCGGCGGCAGCGACGGCACCGCGGCGATCAGCCGCGCGGTGCTGAATCGAATCGCCCGATGAGAGTGGTCGAGCCGGGGGTCGCGATCCCGGCGCGCAATCTGGTCGGCGAAAGCCCGGTGTGGAGTACGGCAGAGCAGGCGCTTTTCTGGGTGGACGTTGAGGGCAGGCTGATTCAGCGCTTCGATCCGACGACCCGTAACCTGCAGCAATGGCCGATGCCGGAAGCCACCGGCTCGATCGGGCTGCGCGCCGGCGGCCTGATAGCGGCGATCCGCACCGGCTTCGTGCTGCTCGACACCCGGGACGGCACCCTCACTTCGATCGCGGACCCCGAAGGCGACCAGCCGGACACCCGGTTCAATGACGGCAAAGTCGACCGGCGCGGGCGCTTCTGGGCCGGCACCCGCAACTTCCGCGATCACAGCCGGGCCGACGGCGCTCTCTACCGGGTCGACCCCGACCATTCGGTTCACCGGTTGCTCGAAGGTATCGGCTGCCCGAACGGAATCGCCTGGAGTCCCGACGACCGCACGATGTACCTGTGCGATACGTGGATACGCAGGATCTTCGCTTTCGACTTCGATCCGCAAGACGGCATCCCCCGCAACCGGCGGGTGTTCGCGGAGCTGACCGAGGAGCAGGGGTATCCTGACGGGCTGACGGTGGACTCGGAAGGTTTTGTCTGGAACGCGCACTACGACGGCTGGCGCATCAGCCGCTATTCCCCGGACGGGCGAGTCGATCGCGTGATGCGGCTGCCGGTTCAGCACGTGACCAGCCTGATGTTCGGCGGGGCCGACCTGAGAACGCTGTTCGTGACTTCGGCCTGCATGCGGCTGTCGGACGCGCAACGCACCGCCCAGCCCTTCGCCGGCCACGTGTTCGAGCTGCGGGTCGACGTAACCGGCCTTCCGGAACCCCTGTTCTCCGGCTAGCGCTTGGCCTGCCGGCTCACGCCTCTCGCCTCACCCCTCACGCCCCACGCCTCGCGCCTCACGCCTCGCGCCTCACGCCTCGCGCCTATCCCTTAGGTTATATGCCCTTCGGTCGATTCATTCGAAGCGCTTCCTTCTCTATTGTGCGCTACAGGCATTACGCAAAGATGCCACCCCGGATCGGAGATCGTGTCTTTCATCCGGTTTTTCTGGACCCATCGAAGTGGAGGCAATATGAAATCGATGCAACTGAAGCGCTACGCCCGGCAGTTTCGCGCGTGCAGCGTGACCGCTCTGGTGCTGGTCGGATTCTCCAGCATCGGCGCAATCGCCGGCAACGTGAACAGCGGTTCGCGCGACGTCAACCAGGTCTTCGGCCAATCGAGCGCGATGCCCGCGCAAGGCGCCCCGATCAAGACCACGGGCCTGTCCGTCGACGCGTTCGGCCGTTCCTCGAATCAGGTCGGCAAGTCGGGCATGTCGAGCAACATCGCGACCCGCTCGCCTGACGGTTTGATCGCCGAGTACGGCCGCGGCACGCCGAGCCATGCGATCACTCACAAGGGAACCTCTTCGGACAAGCTGGCGGCCAAGACCCGCTAACTCGCCCAGAGCAGTATCCCGTCGAAAGAAGTGCGGATTGGGCCGGCCCTTCCTCGGGCCGGCCTTCTTTTTCCCGAGCGCTTGCGCCTGAGGGTACGACGTGATAACAAACGCGCACCTCCTCTCGCAAGGGTTGGCAGATGAAGGTGCTTTGGGTGGCGCCGTCCGGCCTGCTCGGCGAAGCGCTCGCGCGGCTGGTCGGCGTAGTGGTTCCGGAAGCCGAGATCGTTATGATCCCTGCGGACCATGCCGCCGGGATGTCGTTGCCCGAAGGTCCGGCCGGGCTGGTAATGATCGACGTCGATGCCCTTGCGGAACGCGCTCCGGAAACGGTTGCGCTCTGCGCCTCGACCTATCCCGAAGCGCCGGTCGTTGCGGTCGCCGAACCGAGGGACGCGGAAGCAATGGACCGTATCCTGCGCGCCGGGGCCACCGGGTATCTGCCGAAGAACTACTCCCACGCGATGATGCAGAGCGTGCTCCGGCTGGTGCTCGAGGGCGCGAAATACCGGCCGGTGCTTCCCGACGCGAGGGACGCTGCCGCCGTCACCAGCCTGCAGGATCTCGGCCTCACGCCCAGACAGGCTGAAGTCCTGTCGTTGTTGGCACAGGGCAAGTCCAACGAAGCGATCGCCAAGCAGCTCGGCATCTCGATCGGTGTCGTCAAGCTGCACATCAACGCCATATTCAAGGCGTTGAACGTCCAGTCGCGGACCGAAGCGGTGCTGATCGCGGTGCGCTACGGCGTCGTATCTCCCCAGCAGTTGCGCGACGCCGAGGAAGGCAGATTCAGCCTTGACTGGCTGCTTCCACACATGCACCACAGCCACCTGAAGCGCGAATCCGTGCTGTTCCGCAAGGGGGACGCTGGCAAGGATCTCTACTATCTCCAGCGCGGGACCATCCGGCTGTTGGACCTCGGAATGGAAATGGGCGCCGGCGAAGTCTTCGGCGAGATCGCGATCTTCTCTCCGGACCACCGCCGCACCAGCACCGCAGTCTGCACGACCGAGGTGGACGTCTTCTCTCTTGACGCCGAGCAGGTCCGCCGCATTTACGCATCGAATCCGCAGTTTGCGTTGTATCTCGTCTACCTGGTCGCCCGGCGGCTGATGGCGGATCGCGTCCGCCCTGCCTGAAGGCTCGATCCTCGTCGCTGGAAGCGATGAAACTTCCGAGCAGCGCTTCTCGCCCGCTCGCCAGGAATCTGGCCGCCGCGATCCTGACCGCTTTTGCAATCACCCTGGCCGGGGCGTTTGCCGGTTCCATTCCGGGCGGGAAAGGCCTTGAAGAGCGGTTCGGGCTGCGGTGGCTGTTCTTCATGCGTGGGGAGATCGCCGCGCCGGAGAGCGTCGCGCTCGTGGCGATGAACCGCCATTCCGCGCAACAGATCTCCCTGCCGAGAGATCCCCTGGGATTTCATCGCTGCACTCCGCTCGCATTCGGCCAGTCCCCGACCGGTCATGAAAGCCTTCCCACGCTCCCCGCCCGCTGGCCGCGGTGCCTGCACGCGCTGCTGGTCGAGCGCCTCACCGCGGCGCGAGCACGCGTCATCGTGTTCGACGTGCTGTTCCGCGAGCGCCGGCCGCAGCCCGTGCCCGGCGTGTCGACAGACATCCTGCGAGACGAGGACAGGCTGCTGGCGCGCGCTTCGCGGGATAGCGGGCGGGTACTGATCGCGCAGAAACTGGAGCCGCGCCCCGACAAGACGTTATTGCCCTCCGCGTTGTCGCCGCCGCTGCAGGATGCAGTGCTGGGGATGGCGCCGTATCCGCTGGCCGTGAGCGGAATCGACCGCTACGACCGCTTCAATGTCGTCGTCGACGAGGGGTGGCCCACGGTCACGCTCGCAACGCTGGCTCTGATGGCGTACTCGTTGCCGGCATACGAGAGCTTTCGCGAACTGTTGTCGCGCGCCGACCCGGGGCTGGCGGCCGATCTGCCGCTGGAGGCTGCCCAACTCCGAGCCGCCGGCCAGCTGCAGGCGACCGCGCTGATGCTCCGCATCGCTTTCAGAAAGACCCCGGGCCTTGGCGAGCGGCTGCTGGCTGCCCTGAGAACCATGCCTCATGTGCCCGAGGAGCATCGAGCGCTGATCCAGGGCTTGATCGATACCTTCTCCGGCCCGGGCGCGCGCAACGCCAACTTCTACGGCGTGCCGGGCAGGATTCCAACGCTGGACTATTCCACCGTGCTGTCACTGACGGTGCAGCAGCTCGCCTTTCACGTCGCCGACCGGGTGATCGTGGTCGGGTATCTCGACGACCAGGTTACCGAGCAGGTGGAGCACTTCCCGACCGCCGCCGCTCCGTCGGACCAGGTCGGCCACAGCGGCGCCGAGATCCTGGCCACCGCGATCGCCAATCTGATCGAGAGAAGTGATCTTCGAACGGCGTCGACCCCGACGCGCTTCGGCATTCTTCTGGCGCTGACGATGATCGTCTGCGTCGCGGGTTTCTGCGTCGGCGCCGGCGCGGCCACCGGAGTCGCCGTCTTTACCGGCGCCGCCTACGCGGCGATCACCCTGCTCGGGTTCCAGCATTCGCGGCTGTGGCTGCCGATCGTGCTGCCGCTGGGGCTGGCGATCCCGTTGGGCCTGGCGGCGGGCCTGATCTATCGCTACCAGGAAGCGCGAAGACAGCGCGACCGGATCCGGACGCTGTTCGTGAAGTTCGTGCCGCGGGAATTTCTCGAGACCTTCGAGCGCAACGCCGGCAACTTGATGTCGGCAAGACAATCGCTGGAGTGCGCCTGCGTGGAGACCGACGCCGCTCACTTCACCACCCTGGCGGAGCGAATGCAGCCGCAGGATCTCGCCGAGCTGCTCAACCGCTATTTCCAGCGATTGTTCCGCCCGGTCGCGCAGAACGGCGGGTTGATCTCCGACATCGTCGGCGATGCCATGCTGGCGCTGTGGCCGGTACGCGATCCGCGGACCCGAGCCAGCGTATGCCGCGCCCTTCTCGAGATGCTCGAGGCCTCGGCCGAGTTTGGCGGCTCCGCGGGAGGCGGGCTATCGACCCGCTTCGGCGCCGACCTGGGACCCGTCAGCCTGGGGACCTTGGGCGGGCCGGAACACGTCGAGTATCGGGCGGTAGGCGATCCGGTCAATACCTCCAACCGTCTGCAGGAACTGAACAAGAAACTGGGCACCCGGATCCTGGCCTCCGGGGCGCTGGTGGCCGGGCTCGACGAATTCCTGGTTCGCGATCTCGGCCGCTTCCTCTTGCGGGGCAAGACCCGCCCGGTCCACGCCTTTGAGCTGCTCGGGGTTCGGTCGGAGGCGACGCCGCACGCGCAGAGTCTGTGCACTCGGTTCTCGCTGATCGCCGAAGCACTGCAAGGCTCTGACCTGCCCCGAGCCAGAGCGCTGTTGCGACGGGTGGAATCCGAGCACCCGGGCGACGCGCCGGCGCGCGCGCTGCTTGTGGCGCTCGATCGTCCCGGGGCGCTGCGCGAGGGCGCCATCCAGCTCGACTGAGCCCGTCCGGCCGCACGGGCTATGACATATAACTTTCGGCGTCTTGCCCTTGGGTGATTTCCGGACTATGTTGAAGAGGCAGTCGAACGCAGCTCCCGAAGTCTTTTTCTTGCCCGGGGAGGGTGGGAAGAAATGCGCCGGTCAAAGCGGTTCGGGCTGCAGGGGAGTTCCCGGGGACGCAAGTTCCCCCTGCTGCTTGTTGTCATAACGATAACAACAATAATAATCGCAGGTCCTTCCAGTCTGGCAGCCGAGGAGGACGGCGTCTGCGCGCCCGTGCTCGGGAGGGTGGTCTCGCTCCAGGGCCGGGTCGAGGCCCGGCGCGCCGGGTCCCAGTCATGGGTCCGCGTCAGCCGCCTGGACACCGCGGTGTGCGAAGGCGACCGGCTGCGCGCCGGCCCCGCCAGCCGCGCCGCGCTCTTCGTCCAGCCCGAGAACCTGATCCGGATCGACCAGAACAGCGAGATTTCGGTCAGCCACAGCCCGGACGAGACCTTCATCGAGTTCTTCCAGGAGGCGGCAATCGCGGCCGGTGAGACCGCAGGCTGCGGCGCCGGCTACGTCATCACGCGATTCCCGAAGAAATTCCGCATCCGCACCCCGCATGTCAACGCCGCGGTCGAGGGCACCGAGTTCCTGGTGGCGCTGCGCTGCGAATCGACCGAGCTGGCGGTGTTCGAGGGCAGGGTTCGGGCGCAGGCACTCTCCTCGGCGGAAGAGCAGGTGCTCGCGAGCGGCCAGGTGCTAGCCGCGGGTCTGGCTGAACCGCCGGCGATCCGCTTGCTGGTCAGACCCGCCGATGCGGTGCAGTGGGCGCTGTACTACCCGCCTTTGAGCGACGCGGGGGTGCCGGTCCCGAGCGCGAACGAGTGCGCGCAACTGCCGGCGGGCGCCATCCGCCAGGTGTGCTTTGCCCAGCGCGCGGAGCAGTCCCTGCGGGCGGGCCGCGTGGAGCAGGCCGAAGACGAGATCGCCCAGGCGCTGGCGGAGAGTCCCACCAGCGGCGATGCGCTGGCGATCCGCGCGATCGTCAGCGTGGTCAAGGGCGACAAGGACGGCGCGCGCTCGGCTGCACAGAAGGCGGTCGAGGCCTCGCCCAACTCCTCCCGCGCCTGGCTCTCGCTCTCCTACTCCCAGCAGGCCCACTTCAGGCTGGAGGACGCGTTGAAGAGCGTGCAGCGCGCGGCTGAGATCTCCGCCAACAGCTCGCTGGTGCAGGCACGGCTCGCGGAGATGTACATGTCGCTCGGGCGCACCCGCGATGCCGAGAAGGCGGCAAGGCGCGCGGTCGAAGCCAACCCGAACGAAGAGCGCGCCCATACGGTGCTCGGTTTCGTGCACCTGGCGCAGATCCAGGTCAAGGCGGCGCAGATCGACTTCCAGAACGCCATCGAGCGCGACTCGACCGCGCCACTGCCCAGACTGGGGCTGGGCCTTTCGATCATCCGCCAAGGGCAACTGGTGCAAGGGCGTGAACAGCTCGAAATCGCGGTCGCGCTCGACCCGACCAACTCGCTGCTCCGCAGCTACGTCGGCAAGGCGTATTACGAAGAGAACACCAAAGAGCGGGATCAACTCGCCGCAACCCAGTTCGAGCTGGCCAAGCAACTCGACCCCAACGACCCCACACCGTGGTTTTATGCGGCGTTTCTTAAGCAAAGATCGACCAGCCCGGTTGAAGCGGAAGCAGAACTTCAGGAATCGATCGACAGAAATGAAAACAGGGCAGTCCAGAGATCCAGACTGCTTCTAGAGGATGATTTCGCCGCACGCAGCGCAAGTCTTGCCAGCGTCTATCAATCAATTGGCATACCGCAGCTGGCTCTGTCCGAGGCTGCCGTGTCGCTGGCGAATAGCCCAGGCAGTGACTCTGCCCATCGGTTCCTGGCGGATAGCTACGCTCTCATGCCCAGACGAGAGGTCGCCCGGGAGGCCGAGGAATTTCAGGCAAGGATGCGGGCTCCGGTCAACAACGTGCCCATACCAATTCACGCAACCGCCGCCGGGGCATTCACGCTTTCCGGCACGGGCTTCCCAAGTGGTCTGAACGAGTACGGCCCTCTGTTCGCAGCTGAAGGCGCTGCCGGTCGCGTGGATCTGATGGCAGGCACGTTCGACACGTTGTCTGGCCAGGCACTTGTCGGATTCATGTCGCACAATGTGTCCGCCACGGTTGGCACTTACGGATTTCAAACGGAAGGGATCAGAGAAAACAACGAAGACCGCAAGCTGGCCAACAGCGCGTTCGTTCAAGTTCAGTTAGCGCCATCGACGCAGCTTCAAATGGAGAGCTTATCGCTCGACCGAGAGGCGGGAGATCTCACACAGGACTTCTTCTCCGACCAGTTTCCGGAGTTAGTGATCAGCCCATTCAGCAATGAAATAGAACTGGATTCGGCACGTCTAGGAGTGCGCCACCAATTTTCCGCATCGACCGACGTACTTGTTTCCTTGGCGCATGTCCGTCGCGAGGACACGCTCGGGCTGGTCAATTCGGATCCGTTCTTGAGAATTACAGGGGACTCCAGCAAGTACGAATTGCAGACCGCAACTGATGTCTGGGCTGCTAAATGGCAAGTGGGCACTAGCTGGTATGAAGAAAACGCCAAGGAAGAGTTCATCGGCTTCTTTGATACGCCAAGCCATCCGACACAGTTTGAGCTTCCCTCTGTTTTTCGTCTTCCAAGGATGCGGTCTCATGCCGCCAGATTGTGCTCAGGCTGAGTCTTGATCCAGTCCTCCAGGTACTGGGCCGGCGACTGGTAGCCAAGCGTGGAGT
>Ga0187893_10001611_pt1 | contig 53519 bp, 63 predicted proteins | sample MA1701074metaG_FD_139574 | JGI IMG/M metagenome (GOLD analysis project Ga0187893, IMG submission 139574) | White microbial mat communities from a basaltic lava cave in the Kipuka Kanohina Cave System on the Island of Hawaii, USA - MA170107-4 metaG ... | reverse complement strand
GTGGCGAGCGTGCGCACCTCGTCGGGGATCGCCGTGGTCTCGAGAACAAACCGGGCGATCTCCTCGGTGGTGCCAGAGGGCGGCGCTTCCCTTGGAAGCGCCGCCACCTCTACTTGACGATGTACTTGTTGGTCCACAACAACCCTTCCTTGGCCGATGGCTTGGACGGGATCTGTCCATCATCCAGCATGAACTGGAGGTGCTTCTCCATCATCGCTTCACTCATCGTCCCGTCTTCGGAGAGCGCCGGAATGATCTCGCGCAACGCCAGCGCCAATAGCGCTGGATCCGTGCGTGGGAAGTGCTTGCGCAGATGATTGACGGCGGCCGTCTGGTCCTGGCGCATCAGCTTGTTCGCGCGGTTGACGGCTTTGGTCCACCGCTTCAGGATGTCACCAAACTTGTTCGCATACACGTTGTGTACGGAGATGCCCGTGTAGAGGAAGTTGTCGAGGTCCGGTACGTCGCCGGCGGACGCCTTGATGACGACCACGCCGAAGCCGTCGCGTTCAGCGATGTACGGGGTCGGCGCCGATAGATGAAAGGCATCGATCTGTCGGGTCCGCAGCGCCGCCAGCAGGCCGGCGCCGCCGCCGACCGAGATGATCTGCGCATCGCGGTCGGGATTCAACCCTGCCTGCTTCAAGTAGTAACGCATGTAGACGTCGGTCGCCGCGCCCGGGCGCGTGACGCCCAGCTTCAACCCCCGCAACGCCGCGAAGCGCTGCGCAATCGGCATGCTCCGGCTGATGTTGCGTGTGCGGGCGACCTCGGGGTGCATCACCATGTCGAGCGTGACGCGCTTGGTCAGGTTGTAGATGAAGAGGATCTGCCGGCCTTGCCGACGCAGCTGGACCGCCTGAAACGGGTCGGCGTCGAAGAATTGTACCTGTCCGGAGACGAGCGCGGCGATCCCCAGGGCGCCGCTGTCCACCTCGGTCAACTCGAGGTCGATGCCCTCCTCCGCCAGGTAGCCCGCGGCCTCGGCGATGTAGACCGGGGCCATGAACAGCGTACCCGTGTGGGCCTCGGTGATCTTGACCCGCTGGGTCTGGGCCGAGGCCGTGATGGCGAGGGCCACCACGAGGACGGCGACCGTTAGCGCCGGGACGAACGCCAATCGTTTGACCTGCATACAAATTCCCCCCTCAGAGGCATGTCGTGCTACGGGACGTCTCGCACAGCCTTTCGCGGACTCCAACGCATGAGGTGATTTCCGAGCTTCGTGATCGCGTAGTTCATGACCAGGACGATGACCAGCAGGGCGAAGATGCCGGCAAACAGCCCGGGTGTGTCGAGGAACCCCGCGGCGCGGCTGATCAGGTGTCCGACCCCGCGGTTGCTGGAGATGAACTCGCCGACGATCGCGCCGATCATCGCCTGTGGTACGGTGATCTGCAAGGCCGCAATGATGAAGGGCGTGGCGGCCGGGAAGATCACTTTGCGCACCAGATCCCACTCAGTGGCCCCCATGACCCGCGCGACCTGGATGAGCTGGGCCGGCGCCGACCGGATGCCGGCGATCGTGTTGATGAGCACGATAAAGAACACCATGATCGCCGCGACGGCAATCTTCGAGGTGATACCGATCCCAAACCACAGGATGAACAAGGGCGCCAGCGCGATGCGTGGGATACCGTAGAAGGCGACGACGTATGGCTCGACGATGCGATAGACGAACTCCAGGCGGGCGAGGGAGAATCCCAGGATCAGGCCCGCGCCGGCGCCGATCACGTATCCGGTCAGCGCCTCGATCACCGTGAACTGCATGTGGTAGAGTAGGGCCTCTTTCGTCAGCATGGCCCACAGCGCCGCCGCGATGTGGCTGGGCTTGCTGACAAAAAACTGGTCCAGGATGCGGCCCGAGGCCAGCTCCCAGGCCAGCAGAAAGGCCAGGCCAAAGACAATCCGCCCCAGCGTGGTGCTGCGCTCATCCGCCTCCTGCTGCAGACGCTCCTGCGCTTCAACCTGCGCCAGGAGCTCCGCGCCCCGTCCGGTCGGATAGCCAACCAAACGTCCCGTTGCCTCAAGTGCTGGCATCGTCAGCTCGCCTCCAGTTGTACGACGCCGATCTCTTCGCGCAGATCATTCCACAGCCGGTCGTAGAACTCGGGAAACCGCGGGTCGGCGTGAATGTGGAACACGTCGCGCGGGCGCGGCAGCGGGACCTCATAGCGCCGCTTGATCGTTCCCGGCGCCCGGCTGAACAGGACAATCTCATCCGAGAGGGCGATCGCCTCGACCAGATCGTGGGTGACAAAGACGATCGTCTTGCCCGTCCCGGTCCACAGCCGCAGCAGCTCATCTTGGAGAATGACGCGGGTCTGCGCGTCCAAGGGGCCGAACGGCTCGTCCATCAAGACCACCGACGGCTCATAGATGAGGGTGCGCACCAGGGCGGTCCGTTTACGCATCCCGCCGGAGAGCTCGTGGGGATAGTGGTGCTCGAAGCCGTTCAGTCCGACCATGGCGATATAGCGGGTCGCCTGCTCGCGACGCTGGCCGGCCGGCACCCCCCGAAACTCCAGGGCGACCTCGACGTTCTCCCGCAGCGTGCGCCAGGGCAGCAGATTGTCGTCCTGGGTGATGTAGCCGATGTCGGTGTTCACGCCGCTGACCGCCGTCCCGCCGTACCGCACCTCGCCCTCGGTTGGTCGGACGAGGCCGGCGATCATGTTCAGCACGGTGGACTTACCGCAGCCGGAGGGCCCGACCAGGCTGATGAAGCGCCCACGCCCGATGGCCAGGTTGACGTCGTGGAGCGCGAGAAACGCGCGGCGCTGCTGCGCGTCACCCTGGGCGACGAACACCTTGAAGACGTCGCGGACCTCGATGACGGCGTCGTTCGCCGACATGTCACCGCGCGCCGGAAGAACCGGGTCGCCTCACGGCTGCTGGTGATCCATGACGACGATCTGTGTCGTCGCGGGCAGCCGATCCTTCGAAACCACGAGGGTGTGTCCTTGCCGCCGGACGTTCGATTTCCCCTCCAGGAATGGCCGCTCATCCAGGCCGGGCCACGTCGGAGGCTGCCGGACCGGCGTCTTGAAGTGCATGGGGATGACGATCTTTGGCTGGATCTGTGCCACCAGGTTGTTCGCCTGTGCCACCGCGACCGTGAACGGACCGGCGCCCACGGGAATCATCAGGACGTCGATTGGCCCCAGCGCCCGGAGCTGCCCCTCGGTCAGCGCGGACTGACCGATATCGCCGAGGTGGGCGATGCGAACGCCGTCGGACTCGACGACAAAGATGGCGTCGAGGCCCCGGGGGCTCGTGCCCTGCACGTCGTCGTGGAAGGCAGCCACGACGAAGACACGCGTGTTCCCGAAGCGCTCGTAGACCCGGTTCCAATCCGCGGCGCCTGGCGCCAGCCCTCGGTACACCCGCGGGGAACCCTTGACGAGCCCCACGTTGTTGTGGTCGCCGTGCTCGTGGGTCACCGTGACCACGTCGGCTTCAACCTCTGGGAACGGGTAGCCGATGTTGCCGTAGGGATCCATGGCGACACGGAGGCCGTCGGGTGTCGTCACCAGGAAGAACGACCAGCCGAGGTATCGGATGCTGAGCGGTCGTCCCTGCGCCCACGTGAGGGGAGTGATCAAGCCCACGATCAACAACACCCAGATCGCCCGCCGCATGGCTGCTCCTTTGTATACAGTATTCTTTAGGAGAGAGTTGGACGGTGCGTGTCGGATTCCTCCCGAGGTGAACCGTGACGAGACTCGCAGTGGTCATCGGAGACCCGACCGGTGTTGGTCCGGAGGTGCTGGCGCGCGCGCTCGATGAGGCAGCACGGGTGCCAAAACCGCCGGCGGTCCTGTTGATTGGAGATGCCGGCGTGTGGGCCGAGGCTCAACGGCTGGTCCACGTCGAGCTGCCCGCCACGCCCGCCGATCGCCCCGCGCCTCTGATGCGCGGCCGCGTGCCCTTTCTCGACCTCCCACCGGCTGACCGAGCCTGGCACCCCGGTGTCATGAGTTCGGCGGCAGGAAGGGCGGCGGCGCAGTGGCTGGAACACGCCGTGCGCCTCGCCCTCGCCGGCGTCGTCGATGCCATCGTCTTCGCTCCGCTCAACAAGCAGGCCATGATCCGCGCGGGCTTTCCCGTGCGCGACGAGTATGATCTGTGCGCATCGCTCGCCCGGGTGGCCGACCACGACGAGATGAACGTCATCCCGCATCCCGCGGGTCAGCGGCCCGCGGGCGCCGACCTGCTCTGGGTCGCGCGGGCGACATCGCACGTCGCCCTTCGAGAGGTGTCCTCGCTGCTGACCACGGACCGGGTGCTGCGCACGATCCGTATCGCGCATAGGACGGCCGCGTCCGCCGGCGCAGGCGTGCCACGCATCGGCGTCGCCGCCCTCAATCCCCACGCCGGTGAAGGGGGATTGTTTGGCGATGAGGAGCGGCGCATTATCGAGCCGGCGATCGCGGCGGCCGGCGCCGAAGGCATCGCGGTGACGGGGCCCCACGCGCCCGATCACATCTTCCGGCGGGCGCGGGCGGGCGACCTCGACGTGGTGGTGGCGATGTACCACGATCAGGCGCAGATCGCCACAAAGCTGCTCGGTTTCGAGCGTGGGGTCTCGGTGGGTGTCGGCTATCCTTTTGTCCTGGCCACCCCCTCACACGGCACCGCGTTCGACATCGTCGGACAGGGTATCGCCGATCCCGGACCCATGCGACAGGCGTTGCTGATCGCCGAGCGCCTGACGGAGGCCCGGACGGTGCTCTAGGCGCAAAGGAGGGTCTTCGTGTATCCGTATCCTTCGGGGTTCTTTGCCCGGCTTGCGAGAACGATCGCGCGCGCGACCGGCCATCCCGGAGCCTTTGGCATGGCCGTCGTGGTGATTGTCGCCTGGGTCGCGACCGGCCCGATCTTCCACTTCAGCGATACGTGGCAACTGGTGATCAACACCGCCACCACCATCGTCACGTTCCTGATGGTGTTCCTCATCCAGAACACTCAGAATCGCGACACCGCCGCGATCCACCTCAAGCTCGACGAACTCATCCGTGCAATGGAGGGTGCCCACAACGCGCTGCTCGATCTTGAGGAACTGGCGGAGGAAGATCTGGAGCGTATCAGGGCCCGGTACGAGGAGCTGGCACGACAGGCCAGAGAAGATCTACGCCGAGGCCGCCGCGATACTGGTCGGCCGGAGGTTCGTTCCGAGTGAGAGAGGCCGACGTGCAGATCGCCCGGCAGCTCGCGATCTTTCGCGGCATCGCCGAGGTGCTCAATCGGTCGTTCACGCTCCGTGAGGCACTGGACGGCGCGCTGCGCCGGGGTAGTACTGGACCGCCGCGATGCCAGCATTCAGGCTTACTGCCACTGACGCCACGCCGGCGAGGTTGCGGACGGCGCCCTCGATGCTCTCCACGCACGAGGCGCAGCTCATACCGGTAATCTCGAGCTGCAGTGTTTCCTTGCCGACGTCGTAACCGACTTCACGGATGGCCCGCTCGAGGTCGCCGATGCCGGCCTGCGTCGGGTCATATCTGATAAGTGCCTTCCCGGTGTTCAGGTTGACCGTTGCGGCCTCGACTCCGCGCAGATTCTTCACCGCCGCCTCGACCGTCGCGACGCAGGACGCGCAGGACATCCCCACGATGTGGCGTGATCGGACTGCACAGGCACCGGTGTCATCTCCCGCAAGTCGCCCTTATCGTAGCGGACACCACAGCCGGCTGGTTAAGGAACGCTTAAACGCGTGCCCGGCTCGACCGGGGCCCGACCGATTCCGCAGGCTCTGAGCCGGTACGCTGGCGGTGGGTCGGCGCCCCGGGCCCGTACCCGGTGTGGAGAGGATTTGTCGGGGAGGGACGGAATACAGGCCACGTTGTGGGTGACTCGAGCGTCCATGCGCGAGACGTGCACCAGGGGCGTCCTGGACCTCGTGGCCTGGTGCTCGCCGGGTTGCTGCTCCTCCTCATCGTGCACGTGTTTCCCGGTGGCGGTCACGCTATCGAATCCTCAGCCTGCTGCCGGGCCATGGTCAAGGCGGCCGGCAGAGCGCTGCCGCCGGGCGCCGTGCCCTGCGCGCCGGTGGTTCTCGCATGGACGCAAGGCACCCCGCGCACCGGTCCATCCTCGCCAGGCGCAATCCCCAGCCCGCAGCTCCAGCGTTCGCCCATCTTCGCCCCGCTGTTGATCTAAGCGCCTCTTACCGCTCGCTCAGAGACAGGTTTCGGCCCCACATTCAGAGGAGGTGGAACAACATGGCGCAACGAGGTGTGCTCGCGCTGGCACTGACCGGCGCGCTGGTCCTCGCCGGAGTCAACCCGGTCCCCGTCACGAGCGCTCCGGCGCAGCAGGTGATGCGCATCAACATCCAGGGAGAACCGGCCAGTCTCGATCCTGCCAAGATCGACAACCGCCTGGCCGGGACAATCGCCAAACAGCTGTTCGAAGGTCTCACCCGCCTGGACAAGGACGGGAACGTCATCCCGGGCGTGGCGGAGCGCTGGACCATGAGCGCCGACGGCAAGGCGTATACGTTCACGTTGCGCCGCAACGCCCGGTGGTCGAACGGCGACCCGGTGACGGCGCAGGATTTCGTCTACTCGTATCGCAGGGCGCTGGACGCGAAAACGGGCGCCCCCCTTGTGGACAACCTCTTCTTTATTGCCAATGCCGAGCAGTACAACAGCGGCAAACTCACCGACCCGGCCCAACTCGGCCTCCGGGCGGTGGACGACTACACCCTCGAAATCCGGCTGCACACGGCGGCGCCGTTCTTCCTCAAGCTCCTGGGGTTCTTCTCGGTCATGCCCGTCAATGCGAAGGTTGAACAGCAGAACCCTCGCTGGATGAACGAGGCCTCCACGTTTGTCAGCAACGGTGCGTTCCGACTCGCACGATGGGAGCATGAACGGACAATGGTATTGGAGCGCAACCCGAACTATTGGGCCCGGGATCGCGTCAGACTCGATGAGATTCAGATGGCGATGGTGCCGAACATGAGCACCGCGTACCAGATGTTCTCCGCCGGCCAGCTCGACATCACAGCGCCACCGGCCGAGCTAACCGGCCGGCTCATCGCGGAGAAGAAGGCCCTGGTCTTCCCCGAGGCTCGTACCTACTTCGTCCGGTTTAACAACAAAGTCTCGCCCTTCACAAACGCGAACATCCGGAAGGCGCTTTCCCTGGCCATCAACCGCGAAGGCATCACCCGCCGGATCCTGCAGGGCGGCCAGATCCCGCTGCGTGGGTTCATCCCCCACGGGCTGAGCAGCGGCACCGGCGAGTTTCGCAAGCAGGCGGGCGATCTCTACAAGGATAACGACACGCAGCGCGCCCGGGAACTGTTGCAGCAGGGCCTGAAGGAACTGGGGCTCACGACACTGCCGCCGCTGGTTATGCGAACATCGAACCGGGAGATCTTCACGAAGATTGCACAGGCGGTTCAGGCGCAGTGGAAGCAGGTCCTGAAGGCTCAGGTCACGATCGAGACCATGGAGCACCGGGCGTTTATCGCGGCCGTGCGGCGAAGAGACTATGTGGTGGCGCCGTACAGTACCGGTGCCGATTACGATGACGCATACAATCTCGTGACGCAGTTCATCACCGGTGACTTCTACAACTTTACCGAGTACGGCAACCCGGAGTACGATCGGCTCATCAGAGCCGCCGCCGTGGAGACCAACGGCCAGCGCCGGACCCAGTTCATGGTCGATGCCGAAAAGATCCTCATCGAGCGAGACATGGCTATCGCACCCCTGTTCACGAACACGCAGGTCTTCGTGCAGAATCCGAAACTCAAGAATGTCTACCGCTACGCGGTCGCCGAGGAAGACTACCGTGATGCCTTTCGTGAGCCCTGACGCGGGCATCCGGAGATGATCGTCTACCTGGCCCGCCGCGCGCTTATGAGCCTGGTGACGCTTTGGCTTATCATCACGCTGACGTTTGTCCTCATGCACGCGGTGCCCGGTGACCCCTTCATCAGCGACGCCCGTGTCTCCCCGCAGGTCATGAGCAACCTGCGTGCCTACTACGGGCTCGATCAGCCGCTTGTGGTGCAGTATGTACGCTACCTTGCGCGTCTCGTGAGGCTGGACCTCGGCCGCTCCATCAAGTCAGAGGTTCGGGATATCAACCAGATGATCGCCGAAGGCCTCCCGGTCTCGGCCGTGCTCGGTCTCGAGGCGTTGCTGGTGGCCGTGACCGGGGGCGTGTCGCTGGGGATTCTCGCCGCCCTCGGCCACAACCGTGGGCTGGACTACCTGGCCATGGGTGTCGCCATCGTCGGGATCTCGGTGCCCAGCTTCATCCTGGCCACGCTGCTGATTCATGTCCTGGCGGTGAGGCTGGAACTGCTGCCCGTCGGCACCTGGGGGACCTGGCGCCACACGGTAATGCCGGCGCTGGCCCTGGCGTTGGCGCCGCTGGCCTACGTTGCCCGGCTGACGCGCTCGAGCATGCTTGATGAGCTGTCGCAGGACTACGTGAAGGCCGCCCTGGCCCGGGGCCTGAGCCGCTCGCGGGCGATCCTGGGCCATGCGCTGCGCAACGCCCTGCTCCCGGTCGTGACGATCCTGGGACCCCTGACCGCCGCCGTCCTGACCGGCAGCTTTGTCATTGAGAACATCTTCGGCATCCCCGGAATCGGCAAGATCTTTGTACTCAGCATCTCCGATCGGGACTATCCCCTGATCCTTTCGGGCGCGGTCGTGTACAGCGTGCTGCTGCTCACGATGAACTTGCTCGTGGACCTCGTCTATGGGATTGTGGATCCCCGTATTCGTCTCGCGGGGAGGCCCCTGCGGTGAGCATCGACGCCTTCCCGCCGCGCGAGTTGTTTCGACCCCGGCCCGGGCGGGCCCCGGCCCGGCTCGCCCGGGCACCGGTAGCGTGGCGGCGCGACGTCACAGACCGCCTGCGCCGGCACCGTCTCGCCGTTGTCGGCTTTTGTCTCATCGTGGCGCTCACGATCATGGCGATCGTCGGGCCGGGGCTCGCGCCATACGGCTACGACGAGCAGAACCTCTCCGAGGTGAACGAACCGCCCTCGACTCGCCACCGCTTTGGCACCGACGATTTTGGCCGCGACGTCTTCGCGCGAACCTGGATCGGCGCGCGGATCTCGCTGTTTGTCGGATTCACGGCCGCGCTGCTGGATCTGGTCATCGGTGTCATCTACGGCGGGGTCTCAGGGTACCTTGGCGGCGCGGTCGATGACGTGATGATGCGCGTGGTGGACCTGCTGTACGGCATCCCGCATCTCCTGTCAACGGTGCTCTTCATGGTCGTCCTGGGCCCCGGGCTGTTCACGATCATCATCGCCATGGTGGCGACGGGCTGGCTGGGGATGGCCCGCCTGGTCCGCGGCCAGGTCCTCCAGCTCAGGGAGCAGGAGTTCGTGCAGGCGTCGGTGGCGGTAGGCACACCCTTTGCCCGCATGCTCCGGCGTCATCTGGTGCCCAATGCGATGGGCCCCATCCTGGTCAACGTGACGCTGACCGTCCCGGCCGCCATCTTTACCGAGGCGACGCTGAGCTTCCTGGGGTTGGGCGTGCCGCTTCCGCTGGCGAGCTGGGGGACAATGACGGCCGAAGGTCTGGTGACGATTCTTTCCGGCCAGGCGTGGCGGCTGGCCTTCCCGGCGTTCTTCATCTCGCTGACGATGTTCGCGTTCAACGCCTTTGGCGACGGCCTGCGCGATGCGCTCGATCCACGGCAGAAGCGATGAAGGGGCCAAAACCACCGTGGCCCTGCTAGAGATCCGAGGCCTGCACCTCGGGTTCAAGGTGTCCGAGGGCGTGGTGCACGCCCTGCGCGGCGTCAACCTACGTGTCGAACACGGTGAGGTGCTGGCGCTGGTCGGAGAGTCGGGGTGCGGCAAGACGGCAACCATGCAGAGTGTGCTCCGGCTCATTCCCGATCGGGAGATCGCTTACCGGCGCGGCGAGATCCTCTTCGACGGGCGGGACCTCGCCCGGCTTCCGGAGTCGGCCATGCGGTCCGTGCGGGGCCGGGAGATCGCCATGGTGTTCCAGGATCCGACGACGGCGCTCAACCCGACCCTGTCGGTGGGGCGGCAGGTCGCTGAGGCCGTTGTCGCACACGAGGCGCTCGGTTGGCGTGAGGCCGAGCGCCGGGTCATCGAATTGTTTACGCAGGTTGGCATCCCACACCCCGACATGCGGTTTCGCCAGTATCCGTTCCAGTTGAGCGGCGGGTTGCGCCAGCGGGTCGTGATCGCCGCGGCGCTGGCATGCCGGCCCAGGTTGCTTATCGCCGATGAGCCGACGACGGCGCTGGATGTGACCATTCAGGCACAGATCCTCGCGCTGCTGCAGGCACTCCAGCAGGCCTCCGGCATGAGCATCGTCGTGGTCACGCATAACCTCGGGATCGTGGCTGAGATGGCGCACCGCGTGGCGATCATGTACGCAGGCGAGGTCGTCGAAGAGGGACCAGCTGCGGAGGTCTTCGCGTATCCCTCACACCCCTACACGCACGGACTGCTCGAGTGCCTGCCCCGGCTGGACATGGCTCGGGCGCAGCGGCTGCGTTCAATCGAGGGTGCGCCGCCCGACCTCGTGGCCGGTCTCACCGGGTGTGCGTTCGCCGACCGGTGTCCATATGCCATGGAGGTATGCGACCAGCACGCGCCCGCCATGAGCACCGTGGGTCCGGGCCGCCACGCCGCGTGCTGGCTCACACACCCGCACGCGACGGGCCTGCCCCGCCCTGGGCCCCGCGCCCACGGGCATGCGGCGGCGCCGCTGCCGGTTTCGGGCCGGCCTCATTGAGCAGCCCCGCGGCTGAGCACGGCGTTGTGCCGCGACGTCAGATGCCGCCACGCACTTCGCGACGGGAAAGCGCAGCCGTGCGGTGCCCGACTCCCCGGTGACCTGGCATCGCTCACGGCGCGCGCGAGGGCGACAAGTACGAAGGCGGCGAAGGCGATGCCGACTCCGAGGACAATGCGCCTAGATGCACGCATGATCGTCGGTCAAGACTCCGAATGCAGGGCAACGCCATGGCCTGCGGTCATCCCTCATTGCCCCTCGATCTGAGCCAGTGCTGGGCGCCGCCTGCTGCGTTGTCGGCGCCAGGTGGCGAGATACGCTGTGACCTGAAGGGTGACCGTAACCACGACGATGGCCGCGAAGGGCATCCGGAAGCAGTTCCCCGGCGGCAGAGGCCGGTGGAAGCTCACGAAGTGCAGATAGAGGAAGTATACAGTGTGGGCGACGACCAGGGCCCATAAAACGTACGAGCCCTGCTGGAGCCATTTCCAGGCGGAGCCCCCCAGGATCTGCTGGCTGAACGTGTTCGATGTCAGGCCGATCACCAGGCCGTAGGCCAGGGCCACGAACCCGACGACGTTTGCAAAGCCGAAGCCCTGCTGCGCCATTACATATCGGCCGAGCTCCGGATGGCGTATAAACCGTGGTTGATCGCGATCGCCGGGAGGGGAATTGGACTAGGGTACCTTACCGGAGAAATCGCAACCCCAGGTAGCCGCCGGCGAAGATCACGCCGTACATGGCGTAGTGGACAGGCGGCAGGTCGCTGGCCAGCTCGTTGGCGGCGAAGCCGATGACACCGAGAAGAGCGAGCCCCCAACCCAGACCGCTGAGCAGCCGTGCCCGTGCCTCACTGACCCCTCTCTTGTGCGCGCGCCGCGCCCATCGGCTCACAGGTGGACTCTCCTGAAGGGTCTGTCTGTCAGGGGACGCGCTCAGGCCCCCGGTTCCGGAAGGCGTCGACGAACTCCACGATCGTCCGCTCGTCGTAGGCGTTCAACTTCAGGAGCCGTCCCCATGCGGCGACGGCGATCGGGCTGTCGTTCTTCTGCCGGGGCGTCACGATGATCTTGGACGGGTTGCGGGAAGCCAGGCCTTCGAGTTTCTCCACGAGAGCACCGTCATTCGGGTCTTTGTACGAGATCCAGATGCCGCCATGCTCGAGGTTGTGGAGCACGAACTCATCCGGCACCTCCGACCGCAGGGTTCCCCACGCGGCCACCTGGGGGGTGTGCCATCCCGAGGTCGGCGGGTTCGAGTTGTAGGCCGGGTGCGGTTGCCCCCGGGCGATGTGGGTGGCACCCTGACTGGCGATCGGCTCGCCTGGCTTGGGGCGTACGGCTGACCAGATTCCCAGCCCCGTGGCTGCGATCGCGGCCAGCGCGATGACACCGCCGATGGCCAGGGATCGCCGGCGCCGCCGGGTTGCCTGCAGCCGCTGCTCCTCTCGCTTCGCCGTGCGCGCGGCCTGCCGCCGCAGCTGTTTGGGATGTTGATTCGATTTGTGGGCTGCCATTCGACTCGTCTTCCGACGCACGGCCTGTTGATAGTCTATTCCCTTACGTTCGCCCCCGCGTGGTAGGTGTCCTACAGCACATCGGCCGATCAGGCCGCCAACGGTGCGCTGGAGATCACAATCCCCGTCCTTGAGGGCGTCCTGCCCAAGAAGGTGGCGGTGGAGGTCGTGCCTCCGACCGAGAAGATCCTGGCGGGCGCAACCCAGTAGGTCTTCGCAGGCGGCCGTTCGATCAGTGAGATCATCAACGGTGTAGATCAGGCGGCTCTCGACCCCCACCACACCGTCTGCCATCGCAGCCCACTTCTCCACCGCCCAGGGCGCGTGGGGCCGCCTCAGGCTGCCGAGGACCCGCCGCAGCGCCCGGAGGAGCCCTCAGGAGGCGGCGGGAGACGCCCGCCGCCTGAAGCTCAGCGCGGCCCATCCGAGGCCCAGGCTCAGTAGGGCCGCCAGGGTGCCTGCGGCCGCCGGCGCGGGCCAGCGCCGCACCGCCGGGACCCCGAGGACCGTCATGGGCAGTGATCCGGCGGGGACATTGAGGCCCATCGCCCGTGTGTACGTGCGTCCCTCTCGAGTCATGGCCGGCGCGGCTCGGAGGTTCGGTGAGTGCACGCCGGCCGGCGCGATGGTGAACACCTCGAGGCGTTCCACCGGCAGGGGAAGTAATCGGTCGAGGACGATCGCGCCCGTCCCGGCCACGGTGTAAGCGTAGGCCGCCTGGTGCGAGGATCCTGCGGGGACCGTCAGTTGGTCTACGATTCGGTCGTCCTGCACGGACGGGCGGCTCAATCCCTCGTGGAACGTGACAAAACGGGCGCCCCTGGGCAGCGGGTAGACGACATCACCTCGAAACGTCTGCGACGTACTGTTTTGAAGATGGACCACTTCGGAGATACGCACGTACCCGGGGTGGACGTCGATGGCCAAGCCCAGTAGGACCACCCGTAATCCCGGAACAGGAACGATGCGCCCTGCGGGCGCGCCGGCCGCAAGGCCCGCGGCCATCGTGACCCAGAGGACCGCGGCCACCGACCAGACGCGTGTCATGAGATCCGCTCCGCGTCGCCGATCTGCCTGATGATCTGCGCAGTTTCGGCTTCCAGCGTGGCCCGCTGCGCGCGGTAGTCTTCGTCGGAGAGTTTGCCGGTCGCCCAGTCCAGCTCGAGATAGTGGAGGGCCCGCAGCGCCGCCCTCTGGGCCGCCTCTAGGGCGGCCCGCCGGTCCGCCGCGGGCGCCGGCATGCGCCGAAACGCCGGCGCCAGCACGTAGGCGGCGATGAGCGCAGCCGCGGCGAACAGCGTGGCTTCCATCATGACGCGCCCATCCGGCGCTGCCGTTCGGGAAACGCCGCCAGCAAGGCGCCGATCAACAGGACCACGCCGCCAGCCCACAGCCACGAGACCATGGGATGGATGAGCACACGAATGGTGGCCCGCCCGCTTTCGGTCCACTCCGACAGGATGATGTAGAGATCCTCACGCGGCGACGATCGGATCGCCACGTGGTGCATGGGTTGTCCCTGCGTGAGGTAGAAGTACCGCTGGGGGCGCATCGTGCCAAGCGATGTTGTGCCACTCCACACGTGGACGGCAGCCTCTGTAATCTCGATGCCCGGCACGCGCCAGCCGGTCAGCCCGGCGTACTCGAACGTGTAGCCCCGCAGGCGAAACTGCTCGCCCCGCCCGAGCGTGGCCTGCCCCTGCGTGTCGAAGGCGCTGCTGGTGGCGATGCCGACCAGCATGAGCAGGATGCCGAAGTGCACGATGTACCCGCCGTAGCGGCGCCGGTTGCGGAACACCAGCCGCAGGAGCGCGAGGCCGGGACCTTCGCCGCGTCGCATACGCACGCGTGTCCCGCGCGCGGCCTCCAGAACGATTGTCCCGGATACGAATAGGGCCCCCGCGAAAACGAGCAGCGGCCCGGGCTCCCGGATGCCGAGGGCGGCGAGCGTCAGCGCGCCCAGGATCGCGGTCACCGCAGGCAGCACGAAGTTGCGGGCCAGTTGCTCTCGCGTCGCCTGTCGCCACGGCAGCAACGGGCCGATCCCCATCAGCAACAGGATGCCCACGGCGATGGGCACCATGACCAGGTTGAAGTACTGCGGCCCGACGTTGATCTTTACGCCGCTCGTCGCTTCGGTCAACGCCGGGAAGATCGTGCCCACAAACACGACCGCCGCCGCGACGACAAAGAGCAGGTTGTTGGCGAGAAACGCGCTCTCCCGGCTGATGACCGACTCGATCGGATCGCCGGTCTTGAGGGCATCCCACCGCCAGGCGAGGAGCGCGAAGGAGCCGACCAGCAGCAGCGCCAGAAACGCCAGGAAGATGTAGCCGATGGCCGACACCGCGAAGGCGTGAATCGACGACAGGACGCCGCTGCGCACCAGGAACGTTCCAAAGATCGTCAGGCCGAACGTGAGCAGGACGAGGGCGACGTTCCATACCGCCAGGGAGCCGCGGCGCTCTTGGATCTGGATGGAGTGCAGGAATGCGGTCGCGGTCAGCCAGGGCATGAGCGCCGCATTTTCGACCGGGTCCCACACCCAGTAGCCGCCCCACCCCAGCACGACGTACGACCACTTCGCGCCGAACAGCAGGCCCAGGCCGAGGAACATCCACCCGATCAGCACCCACCGCCGTGCGAGCGCGACCCACGTGGCGTCCAGACGGCCGACCACCAACGCGGCGACCGCGATGGCGAACGGCATGCTCATGCCGACGAACCCGAGGTAGAGCGTCGGCGGATGAATGGCCATCCAGGGATTCCGCAACAGCGGGTTGAGTCCCCGACCATCCGGCGGGGGTGGGATCACGGGCGCAAACGGGTTGCTCGCGGTGACCAAGAGGATCGAGAAGAACGCGGCGATGAGCAGCAGTACGGCGGTGGCCGGTCCCTGCAGGTCCGGGTGGGGACCGAGACTGCGGATGCCGACGACCATGTAGACCGCCAGCGTGAGCGCCCAGAGCAACAGCGCCCCATCGTGCCCTCCCCAGAACGCCGTGATCGTGTAAAAGAGCGACTGCGTCGATTCGCTGGCCGCGGCGACAAAGCGGACGGAGAAATCACGCGCCAACAGGGCTGTCATCAAGGCTCCGGACGCAAGCGCGATCAGCAGCGCCCAGGCGCGCGCCGCCCGGCGTCCGGACTCCAGGAGCCCCCCGTCCCGCCAGCGCAGGCCGAGCACGGTCGCGACCATGCCGTAACACGCGACCGCGACAGCCGACAGCAGAGCGAAGCGTCCGATCTCACCCACGGTAGCTCGACCGAGGCCGGGTCCCGAGCAGGCGGAGCCCGTTCAGGATGACGATGACCGTGCTCCCTTCGTGTCCGACCACGCCCAGCGCCAGGCGCAGCCCGAGCGCCAGGGTCAACGTGATCAACACGACGATCACGCCGCCCGCGAAGGTGAGATTCTGCCTGATGACGCGGCGCGTGTCTCGGCTCAGGCGCAGGGCATACGGGAGGCGAGAGAGGTCGTCACCCATCAGGACCACATCCGCGGTCTCCATCGCCGCGTCGGTCCCGGCGGCTCCCATGGCGACGCCGACGTCCGCCACGGCGAGCGCCGGAGCGTCGTTGACGCCGTCGCCCACCATCGCCACGACTCCGTCGCGGCGGAGGGCTTCCACGACGCGGGCCTTGTCCTCGGGCAGGAGCTCCGCGCGGACATCGTTCAGCCCCAGCCCACGCGCGACGGCGTCGGCGACCTGCCGATGGTCACCGGTGAGCATGACGAGACGCTTCACCCCAAGTTCGCGCAGGGTCTCGACCATTGGCAGGGCCTGCAGGCGTACGGTGTCGGCGACGCCGAGGACACCCACCACCTCGCGGTCCGCCACCAGGATCGGCGTCTTGCCTTCCTGCTGCAATGCCATCAGGCGGCCGCGTACGCGTTCGGTGATGGGCACACCTTCCTCACGAAGGAACCGCTCGTTGCCAACCCGCACGGTCCGGCCCTCGACCGTCCCGCGCACACCGCGGCCCGTCACCGCCTCGAAGGACTCGGGTTCGTGCAGGTCGAGGCCGTGAGCCTGGCAGGCCCGGATAACGGCCGCAGCCAGCGCGTGCTCGGATCGCTGCTCGAGCGCGCCGGCAAGCGAGAGGAGCTCGCTGTCGGTGCCGGTGAACGCTACGACGTCGGTGACCACGGGCCGGCCGACGGTCAGCGTTCCGGTCTTGTCGAAGACGATCGTGTCGACGTCCGCCAGCCGCTCCAAATGGACGCCTCCTTTGAACAATACACCGCGGCGCGCGGCGTTGGCAATCGCCGAGAGGACCGCGGCAGGCGTGGCAATGACCACGGCACAGGGCGAGGCGACGACGAGGAGCGTGATCGCCCGGTACAAGGCCCGGTCGGGTGAGAACCCGAGGAGCAAGAGCACCGCATAGCCTAGTGCCGCGCCGGCGATGACGAGGACGGCGTAGACCTGACCGAACCGATCGATGATCCGCTGGGTCGGTGGCTGCGCGGCCTGCGCCTGTTCCACCAGGGCGATGATCCGTGCCAGCACCGTGTCTTCTGGCCGTTTGATGACCCGGACCTGGAGGCTGCCCCGCTCGTTGATCGTCCCTGCAAAGACCCGCGACCCCGCGGCGACATCCACCGGAATCGACTCGCCGGTGATTGGTGATTGGTCGATGCTGGATGCGCCGGTGACGACAACGCCATCGGCGGGGAGGCGTTCGGCCGGCCGGACGATGACGACATCGCCCGGGCGCAGATCTTCGACCGGAACGACCACCTCATTGCCGTCCCGGCGAACGAGCGCCTCCGGAGGGCGGAGTGCCATCAACGCCCGGATGGCCCGCCGCGTGCGGCCCACGGTGTAGAACTCCATGGCGTTGCTCAGGGAGAAGAGGAAGAGCAGGATGCCGCCTTCATTCCACTCGCCGAGGAATGCCGCGCCGGCTGCCGCGAGCAGCATCAGCACGTTGACGTCGACGCGCCCGCGGCGCAACGCGGTCCACGCCGCGACGGCGCTGCCCGCCCCGCCCGCGACATAGGCGAGCAGGTATAGGCCGGTGACCGGCGGGCCGCCCACGGTGGTCGCGACGATCCCGGCGGCAATCAGGAAAACGGCGCAGAGGAGTGGCTGGGCGCCGGGCAACACATCGCGGAGCCGGCGCGGCGGCGGCGGGGCCATCAACGGACAGTATAGCCTAGCCGATGTCGGCAAGAAGAAGCCTTCGCGGGAGCGAAATCAGGAGAAGACCCGATGCCGCCTGTCGTGCCCCCATGTGATGATGGCATCGAGACTCCGTTGAGGTGGTGCCGGATGACACAGCGCAGGCAATCGTCGAAGGACACGGCAGTGATCAGGCGGGTTCTGGTCCCGACCGACTTCTCGCCAGGCGCCGACGGGGCATTGCGATGGGGCACGGTTCTGGCGGAGAAGTTTGGGGCGGAACTCGTCTTCCTCCACGTCCTGGACCTCAGCCTGGGCGCTCTGGCAGGTCTGCCGTCTGCCGTAGCGGCCATTCCTGCCGTTGATGAGCTGGCCCGCCTCGTCCGCGCCGAGGCCGCGGACGGCATGGCCAAACTGGCCTCCCGATACTCAAAGGCCCGAACGCTCATCCTGGAAGGGTCGCCTCGAGGCGTAATTTTACAAGTGGCCGGTGAGGAATCGGGGAGCCTGATCGTTATGGGGACGCATGGACGCTCGGGGCTGTCGCACGTCGTCTTTGGCAGCGTGGCGGAGCACGTCGTGCGCCACAGCCGCGCCCCCGTCCTCACCGTGCGCGAGGAGGAGCTGGCCTGAGGATCGGGCGTGGCGACGAAAAAGGCGACGTACCCGCGCGCAAACGCGCAATGACGGGAGAGGAGCACACAAGATGGAAACAACGCGAGAGAGGGTCAAGGTCACAGCCGACAAGCTGTATGAGACCGTGAAGAACTTGATTCGCGAGGGCAATGTGCGCCGGCTGGTCGTCCGCCAGGGCGAGCGCACCATCATGGAGATCCCGCTCACGGTGGCGGCGGTCGGCGTGTTGGCGGCGCTGGCCTACGATTACGAGCTCGAGATTGAACGGGAAGCGTGAGCTAGCAGCCTAGAGCACACCCTCCGCCGTCGCCATCGCGACGATGAGGCAGCCCCAGAACAGCTTGAACGCGCGGACATAGTCGGTGTCGGTGATGGCGATGGTCCGCGGTCCTCGGCGCTCCACGCCGCCGAACAACGTGGTCATGCGCGCCGCCGCCGTGCGCTTGAAGTCCACCTCGAACGTGACAGGGCTCGGCGCGCGGTAGACGCCGATCCGTTTGGCCGCGACGGCGCGCAGCGCCTCGGTGGCCCGCTCGCGGATGAGCGCATGCGCCCGCTGCGGGCTGAGGCTCAGGCCCACCACCCGGTCGATCGCCTCTTTGATCGGGGCCACGATCACGCCGGGCAGTCGCTGCTGGGCCTCGCCGCACACGGCCGCGTCGCCGGTGACCAGCGCCACCGGCACGCCAAAGGCGCCGGCCAGACCGGCATTGATGACGGCCTCGTCGACCGGCTGGCCGTTGATGCGGACCTCATAGACGATGCGGCCGATCAGCGTGTGATTCAGGATGCCGTCACCGCCGCCCTCGCGCTGATGATAGCCGACAAAGAACGCCGCATCGAACCCACGATCAATGCCTTCCATCTGGGCCAGGAGTTTGTTGCTGCCGCTCAGTAGTCGCGCGGAGGGGTGCAGCTCCTCGATCAATAGATTGGTCATCGGCCCATGCCCGTCGCTCACGACGATCTCGGTCGCGCCCGCGGCCAGTGCGCCTTCGATCGCCGCGTTCGCATCCAGTGTCATCAGCCGCCGGAAGCGTTCGTACTCCTTTTCGCCGGGCTGGACGTGTTTGCCGACGGCGACGCCGGTGATGCCTTCCATGTCCACCGAGATGTACACGCGCACAGTCAATCCCTCCTTGGGGGTGATGGCAACAGTTGGATGGGGGTAGCGCCGAGGGAGACCCCGTACAATGGGATCAAGGGCAGCATCACGACGATCCCAAGACTCGAGGATGCTAGGCTGTCGCCGCGCCCTCCACGGCTCGCAGCCGGCTCGCCAGGGTGCACATGATCTTCGCGCCGAGGGAGGGGGCTTCGTCGAGCAGGGCCCAGAACTCTTGGCGGCCGACGACCAGGAGCTGCATAGGGGTCTCGGCCTCGACGCTGGCTGAGCGCGGTCCCCCGTCGACCAGGCTCATCTCCCCGAAGAACTCGCCCGGCCCCAGGCGTGCGGTGCGGCCCCTGGGCACCGAGACCCGCGCCTGGCCGCGCACGATGATGAAGAGTTCGAGGCCGGTCTCGCCGGCGGTCGCCAGCCGTTTGCCCGCGGGCGCCTCATACTCGTCGACCAGTTTCGCCACCTGCTCGAGCTGCCGCTGCGAGAGCCCCTTGAACAGGGGCACCTTCCGGAGCAGCTCGACCTTGGTCGACCGCGACCGCAGGAACGCCACGCAGGTTCACCTCCCGGCGAGTCTGGCGTCTCTGATTCACGCTCGTCCTGCGGTCTCCTTCACGCGGCCGCCTTCGATGTCGCCCTAGGCCCCTGCCAGGGTCATCACGCGCAGCACGCGCGCCGATTGCAGGAATGTGGCGCGCAACCGCTCGTCCGGCACCGTCGCCGCGAGGCGCTCGATGATCTCCCGCGCCCGCCGGGCGCTGGCCGCGGCGGCTTCCACCTGTCCTATGGACCGTTGCGCCTCGGCGAGGCCCGCCAGGGCGCGCCAGAGCGCAGGGGTGCGCCCCCGGTCCTCGGCGTCTTCCACGGCCCGGGCGTAGTTCTGCCGTGCGTCTTCCCAGTTCCCGAGCGCGGCGGCAGCCTCTGCGATGAGCAGTAGCGCTGGCGCCGTCCAGTGAGCGTTTCCTGACACCTCGACCATCTCGAGGAGGGCACGCCCGGCGTTGGCCGCCTCCGCCGGCTTCCCGCGTGCAAGCAGCACCATACCCTCCGCATGTGCGACGTCTTCGGGGAGATCCACCCGGGTTTGAGACCGGGCCAGTTCCGCGCGCGCGTCGCGGATGAGGGCCAGGGCGTCCTCGACACGTCCCAGGGCCGCTGCGTCGCGCGCCAGCGCGGCCAGGGTCTGAGGGAGCCAGGAGCCCGTGGCGTGCCGGGCCAGATTGCAGGCCTCGGAATCAACCTGCCACGCCCCGTGCAGATCCTCCAGCTCCCTTTGCACGATCCCGGTGCCTATCAGGTTGTACACTGCGAAGCGGCTCACTCCGAGTTGCCGCCCGAGGGCCGCTCCCACGGATGCATGGGCGAGGGCATCGCCGAACTGGCCCAGGGTTGCAGCGATCCGGGACGCGACCATCGATCCCGCCGACTGGTTCCAGACGTCGCCGATTTCCTCTAGGGTTGCCAGGCTGCGCACGATTTCTTGCTGGCCGTCGGCGTACTCTCCCTGTATCAATTGAGCGTACGCGATCATGTACCCGTTCTCGGCGGCCAGTGACCTATTGGCCACACGCCCGCTGACCTCGATCGAGGCTTTGAGCTGCGGGATGGCTTCCCGAATTCGACCGAGGAAGTGCAGGTTCTCTCCCAGCCCGTGCAGGCTCTCGGCGAAATCACTGACACTTTGGGGCTGATGCCCCCGACGCTCGAGCAGATGGCGCGCCTCCGTGTGGGCCTTCAGCGCTTCCTCATGCCTGCCGTCGGTGAAATAGGTGAACCCGATGTGGTTCAAGATGCGGCTGGTCAGGATGGGGTCGCCGATTTCCTTGCTGAGGGCCAGGCCGCGCTGCAGATGTTCCAGGGCAAGCGTGGTCTGATCCTGGCGACGATATGAGTGGCCCAGGTGGTCGAACGCGATGGCCTCCCACCGGGGCCGTGCTGCCTCCCGTCCCACGTCTCGGACCTGTGTGAAATCGTCTCGCGCCCGGTCGAACTGCCCCAGTAGCATCCAGACCTCTCCGCGTCCCAGCAGCGCCCGTAAGCGGTCCTCCGGCACCGAGCTGAGGTCCAGGGCGCGCGAGTAGTGGTCTAGGGCTGTGGTGTTCGCGTAGACACGCGTGGCGCGCTCCCCGGCCAGCAGGAGATTCGTCACGGCCTGATGGTGCGCGCCCGCATCGGGCGGCAGACCCAACTCCGCACGCAGGCCGATGACCTGCAGCCAGTGGTGCGCGATGAAGTCCGCGAACTCGGCCTGGCGGTCTCCCGCCGTCCGGCTCAGCCACTGCGCGTGCCGCGCGTGCTTCGGCCAGCGTTGGGCCTTGGGGATCATGCCATACGCCACGTCGCGGATGAGGATGTGGCGAAACGTGAACTCTTCCTCCCCGACCAGCGTGGAGATCGGCTTGCGGACCAGCAGGTCCTTCTCTAGCAGCGCGCCGACGGCTTCGCCCACGTGGTCGCTCTCGTCGATCGCCCGCAGCGCGCCGACCCACAGGTCCTTGCCGACCACGGCCGCGTCTTGCAGGACCCGCTTCTCGGCAGGCGGAAGGCCGTCGATCCGGGCCGCGATGACGGCGTGGACACTATCGGGAATGCTCACCAGGTCGATGGGTACCGCCAGCGTCCACCGGTCCGATTGCTCCAGGAGCGCGCCGCTCTCGATCAACGCTCGCAGCATCTCCTCCATGAACAGGGGGTTGCCTTCGGCACGCGCGATCACCAGGTCGATGATTGACTCCGGGGCTGCCTTGCCGCCAAAGATTCCGGCGGCGAGTTCCCGGCTTTCATCGGCACCCAGAGGATCGAGGAATAGAGTGGTAGTGCTGCGCTTTCCCCCCAGCCAGGTGGGGCGCCGCTCCACCAGTTCGGGCCGGGAGAGGATGAGCATTAACATCGGGGTCTCGCGGATCGAGTCGGCCATGTGCTCGACGAAGTCCAACGTCACGTCCTCGGCGAGATGAACGTCCTCCAGGATGAGCAACAGCGGTGCGTGGCGGGCCAACGCCAGCAAGAAGGTGCGCATGCCGGCAAACAGCGCCTCGCGGGTGATGGCCGTGCCCTCAAGGCCCAAGCCCAGCACCGCCGGCAGCGCTGCGGCCGCGCTGGAGACCCCAAGGCGGTCCGCGGCCGCGTGGAGTTTGTCTCGGGTTGCCTCCAAGGGGTCACCGAAGGAGGATCCCGCACTCCTCGCGGATGATCTCTGCCAGCGACCAGAACGGGACGCCCGTCCCGTACGGCAGGGCCCGGCCGCGCAAGGTGTGTACGTCTTCGGTGTGCGCGCGGAACTCGTGCGACAGGCGTGTCTTGCCCACGCCCCCCGATCCGAGGATGGTGATCAGGTGTCCGCGACCCTCGCGTCGCATGCGCCGGGCGTGACTCGCCAGCACGTCGAGTTCGTCCTCGCGGCCGACGAACGGTGTCGGCCGGAGTTCACGCTCGTGGGGAGGCCCCACGTCCACCAGTTCCCAGACGCGCAGGGGCGCCGAAGCGCCCTTGACGGCCAGCGATGGAATCTCTTGAACCCGCGCCACCCCACGCAGTACCAGGGCAGTCCGTTCGCCCAGCAAGATCTGCGCGGGAGCGGCATGCTGCTGCAGACGGGCCGCCAGGTTCACGGCCTCGCCAGTGACCAGGAACTCACCTTTCTCAGTCGCCTGCGGGTTGGCTACGACTTCGCCCGTGGTGATGCCGATGCGGATCTCCGGAAGTTCGCCGTCGGCCTCTGCGCCAAGGCGCGATCGGATCGTGACGGCCGCGCGGGCTGCCCGCTCGGGGTCGTCTTCGTGCACGGCCGGCAGTCCGAAGACGGCCATCACCGCATCGCCGATGAACTTCTCCACCGTCCCACCGTACCGCTCGATCTCCCGGCGGGCGATCTCGAACAACCTCGCCATGCGCGCCCGCAGCCTTTCTGGATCTAGAGCGACCGTGAGTTGCGTGGAGTTCACGACATCGGCAAAGAGGATCGTAACCAGCTTGCGTTCCTCCGCCGGTGGCGCGGCGGCCAGCGCGGAGCCGCAGTTCCCGCAGAACCGCATGCCAGGGGGATTCTCGAATCCGCAGGGTGGGCAGCGCACGCGGGGTGTGCCTCTAGAAACCCAACCGGCGGACGGACCAGGCGACCAAGCCGAGAGTGAGCGCCACCGATGCGAGGATCAACGCGCGCATGCCGGAGCCCGCCGGCCGTCGCAAGGATGTTAGGCTTAGCGCCACCATGCCAACTGACAGGAGCAGCATCGCCCGGCGGATGCTCGGGAACGCTTCCATCAAGCTCGCCCCGGCGCCGCCGAGGCCGAATGCCAGGAGGAGCACGTGGACATTGTGGTGCTGACCGGCCAGGAAGGCCAGCACCACTGCCAGGGTCGACGCCAGCGTGCCGCGTCGCATCACCTGCTAGGGTAGCGGGTTTGTCCTAGCTCAGCCAGTAGGTCGCGATGCTGCTGATCGTCGCGGTGGCCCACCGCTGGTGCTCGGGTGGCCGGTCCTTCTTCAAGACCACGACGCCGGACGGGATCAACAGGAACATGCTCACGAGCGCCGGCATCACCGATCGGACGATCTCGCGGATCAGCAGTGTCGACGGCGTCAGGGCAACCGCCGCAGGGGCCGCGGCCGTTCCGGCCGGCATCGGGGCAGGCGCCGCGGTGGACGGTGCGGCGGCCTGCGTCTGGGCGACCACAACGTGCACGGCGCCGACGATGACGGCCACAAGCCCGAGGAGGCCAAGGCCGACGACCAGGACGATCGAAAGTTTGGACATGAGGGCTCCTCCGCTACTGCGACCATTCGTGTTTGAGCGTGAACATCTTGCGGTAGAAGATCTGGCCGCCGCCGACATACATGAAGAACTCGACCTGATCGGTCATCAACTTGCCCGCCGGCGGGCCGTTGACACCGAAGACGACCTCGAGCGAGACCGTTCCGCTGCTGGCCGTAATCGGCGCCGGCCGGTATCCGAACCACTTCAGACGATTGCCGCCCGCCAGTAGATCGGTGCCCAGGAAGATGTTCTGTTTGCCGAGCGGGGAGGCGTAGGTGTAAGCAACGGTCAGCTTGGCACGGGAGGATCCCAGCCGCTCGACCACACAGTTGACGATGTCATCGGCTGTCGCGCTGGCCTTCTCGCCGGCGCTCCGGGCCTGGCATTCGGGAGCGGCCGCTGCGGCGGTCAGGCCGACCGCGAGCAGCACCACCAGCGTCAGCTGGGCCGCCATAACGAACGCACGCATCAACATCACCTCGTCAGTGACTTTAGCTGTGCTCTGGCGCCGGCGCGCGCAGGCGCACGAGCGACTCCCGCACATACTGGTCGAGCAGCACGGCCGACCGCGCGTCCTTGATCGGCGAGAACGGGTCCGGTCCCGGCGGCATCACCTCGAGCACCGCCGCGCCGGCGTACCCGATCGCGCGCAGCGCCTCCAGGATCGCCGGCAGATCGAGGTGACCCCGCCCCAGGGCCTGCCGGTTCGTGTCGGCCAGGTGGACGTGCACGAGCGCCTGGCCCGCGGTCCGGATGGCCGCGGGGAGGTCCGCCTCCTCGATGCTCGCGTGGAAGACGTCTATAGTAGTACCTACCCACCGCGAGCCTATGTCGGCCAGGTACGCCAGCGCCTCCGCTACCGTCGTTACTAGATACGCTTCGTACCGGTTGAGAGGTTCCACGGCGATCCGCACGCCGAGCCGCTCGGCTTCTCGCGCCGCCGTCTGCATCCCCTCGACGGACCAACGCCACTCGTCGTTGCGCGCAGCGATGGGCCGCAACCGCGTTTCGCCCGACGGCAGCATCTGCACCAGCGGCGCGCCGATCTCGGCGGCGAACCGCAAGCAGCCCGCCACGTAGCGGACGGCCTGGAGGCGGATCTGGGGGTCGGGGTTGGCCAGGTCGCGCGGGGTCTGCGGGAACATGCACGATGCCGTCAGCGCCAGGGGCGCCAGATGGTGCCGGGCAAGCAGCCGGCGAACGTCTGCGGGCGCCCACCGCCCGGGCTCGCCCGGCAACTCCACGCCCTCAGAGCCGGCCGCCGCGATCCGCGCGAGCGTTTCGCCGAGCGGCGCGTCTCCATACATCCAGGTGCAGACCCCGAGCCGCATCTATCCGTCCTGGCGTTCGCCCGTTGCGACCGGCATTCCTTCGATGACCGGGGGGTGTTGGGGGAGTACGCCGGTCCCTCGAGAATCCGGTGGCGTTGTTATGACCGTTAGGACCGTTAGTCTCGTAGCGGCCAAAATCGGAGAGATCTCAGAGTAGTGGGACGGGAGGCCGGCTCTTGAGCTAACCTTTCACGGCACCCGCGGTCAGTCCACGGATGAAGTGCTGCGAGAGCACCACGTACAAGACCACCACCGGAATCGCCGCCAGCGTCAGCCCCGCAAAGAGTGCGGCATAGTCCGTGTAGTATTGCCCGAAGAAGGTCGTCATGCCGAGCGGCAGGGTCTTCAGATGGTCGGACTTGATGAAGACGAGTGGGAAGAAGAAGTCGTTCCAGATGGGGATGACATTGTAGACCGTGACGATGACCAACGCCGGCCGTACGAGCGGCAGCATCACCCGTGTAAAGATGGTCCACTCGCTGGCCCCGTCGATGCGGGCCGCATTGTCCAGGTCGGCCGGCAGCGTCCGGAAGAACCCCGTCAGGATGAAGATGGCGCTGGGCAGGCCGGAGGCCGCGTAGATCAGGATCAGGGACCACAGGGTGTCCAGGAGATTGAGGTCGCGCATCAGGATGAACAGCGGGATGATTGCCAGGCGGATCGGCAGCATCAGGCCGCTGAGGAAGTACACGTACAGCAGGTCGTTGCCGCGAAACCGGAACCGGCCAAGCGCGTAGCTGGCCATCGCGCCGAGGACCACCAGGATCGCGACGGACACTGCCGTCACGATGACGCTGTTCTGGAAGTATTGACCGAACCGTGCCTCGACCCACACGCGGTTGAAGTTCTCGAACCGCCAGACCGCCGGGAGCCCGAACGGGTTCTGAAAGATCTCGCGCGTCGTCTTGAATGCCGACAACCCCATGATGACCATCGGCGCAAGCACCAACGCCGCGTTGGCCAGCAGGATGGCCTGGACCAGCGTGCCGGCCCCACGCGTCGCGCTGCGGGTCACCCGACCTCCACCTCACGGCGGCGCAGGAACACCGCCCCCACGGTCGAGACCGTGACCAGCACCAGGAACATCAGCACGGCGATCGCCGATCCGATGCCGATATCTTGCAGGCCGGTGTCCACCTCACCGAACGCCGTGCGGTAGAACAGCAGGCCAAGCACGTCCGTGGCGCGATTGGGGCCGCCGGAGACCCCCTGCACCACATACGGCAGCTCGAACCAGTTGAACGAGCCGATGAACGTCAAGATGACGATGATCGTGACCGCCGGCGCAAGCAACGGGAAGATGATCGTGCGCATGACGTGCCATTCATCGGCACCGTCGATGCGCGCGGCCTCCAGGTACTCGTCCGGCACGGCGTTGATGCCCGCCAGGAAGACCAGCGTCGGGAACCCCAGCCACCGCCAGGCGTTGATCAGGGTGAGCGTCACCAGTGCCGTTCCGGGGTCGCCCAGCCACGGGCGGGCCAGCCCGGTGAGCCCGGCTAGGGTGAGGGCTTTGTTGACGACGCCGAAGACCGGGTTCAAGAACAGCGCCCACAGAAAGCCGACGATGACCAGCGACAGCGTCACCGGCAGGAAGAAGATGATCCGGTAGACCCGCGCCCCCCACGGCCCGCGCGACAACAGGAGCGCCAAGACGAGCCCTGTTCCGTTCTGGATGACCATGGTCAAGATGAAGACGACGACGTTGTCGCTGAAGGCGTTCGCCAGCAGGCGCGGATACGGAAATGTCGTGAAGAGGCGCACGAAGTTCGCCAGGCCGGCAAATCCACGCTGCCCGATGCCCTCCCAGGCGTAGAGACTGTATGCGAGCGCCGAGAAAATGGGGTAGGTCATGAAAGTGGCGAACAACAGCAGCGCCGGACCCAAGAAGAAGACCAGCCACAGGCGCCGGCTGGTCCGCAGGCTCATACGCCTGCGGGCGGGCGATGGGGACTCCACCGCCCGCCCGGACGTACTACCGGAAGGCTTCAACCCAGGCACTCAACCCCCGGGTGATCTCATCGCCGACCTGCGCCGGCGTCATGCCCCCCGCGAGCATCCCCTGCAGGGCACTCTGCAGCAGCGTGGAGCCCGTCGGCGCCTGCCACCGGAAGCCGACCAACATGATGTACGGCGTCGCCTTCCGGTTCATCGCCTGCACCTGTTGCAAGACTGGGTCCTTGATCACCACGCCGGGCACGGGCGAGGCCTGCGCCAGCAGGTCGGTGAACATCTGTCCAAACTCCTGCGTGGCCGTGAAGCGGATGAACTTCAGCGCCGCATCCATATGGGGGGTCTTCGCGTTGATGCCGTAGTTGCCGTCCGCGAACGACGAAACCCACGGGACGTCGCCGGCACGCACGGCCGGCGACGCGAAGACGCCGAAGTCCAGGTTCTTGTTCTGTGCCTTGAAGAACCCAATCTCCCACGAGCCGCCGATAAACATCGCCGCCTGCTCGTTCAGGAACAACTGCTGCATGGTGGCGTAGTCCACGCCCATGAAGCCCTGGGGCATGTACGGGCGCAGCTCGAGCATCTTCGCCAGGGCGCCGGTGTAGGTTGGGTCGCGGAAGTTGGTCTGTCCGCGTGTGACCGCCTCGTAGAACGTGCTCCCACCGTAGAAGTTGGGCGCGATCACCCCTGAAAGGATCTCAAGCGTCCATCCTTCCTTGCCGCCATTGGCGATCGGCGTGACGCCCTTGTCCTTCAGGGTCTTCATCGTGCTGAGCCACTCGTCCCAGGTCTTGGGGATCGACAGGTTGTGCTGCGCAAAGATCTTCTTGTTGTAGTAGATGACCAGGGTCTGCGTCGCAAACGGCACGCCGTAGATCTTACCGTCCTTCCGGCTGCGCGCGCCCGCGATGGTCTGCAGCGAGAACCGCCTGAGCTCGGGGACCTTGTCGAAGTCGAGCGGCGCCAGGAAGCCTGGGGCCGCGAACGTCTCCAGACCGCCGTACGCCCGCAGGTGAATGATGTCCGGACCCTTCCCCGCGGTCAGCCCGGACGACAGGATCGTGTTGTACTCCACCTGACGGAATGGAATGAACTCGACCTTGATCCCGGGGTTGCGCGTCTGGAACACCCGGATCATGCGGTCGTACGCCCACTTGTCTTCGGTCCGCCAGCTCCAAAAGGTGAGCTTCACGGGTTCCTGCGCCCTGACGGTCGCCGGGTACAGCGTGGCGATGAACGCCACCACTACGACGAGCGCGAGCAGTCGTCTCCTCACGTACATCCACCCCCTTCGACGTCTAGCCTAATACATTTCGAACCCAAACGCCTACGGCCCCAGCGCGCGAACGAACCCCCGGGTGATCTCACGAGGGTTCGTGATCGCCGTGCCGACGACAACGGCGAACGCCCCGTGGTCGAGAGCCGAGCGCGCCTGCGCCGGTGTCTTGATCCGGCCTTCTGCCACCACAGGCACACGCAGGCGCTGCGCAAAGAGCGTCACCAGGGCGAGATCCGGCTCATCCGGCGGGGGGACCGCTGGATCGATGTAGCCGGAGAGCGTCGTCGCCACGGCGTCCGCGCCGGCGTCCTCGGCCATCAGGGCGTCGGTGAGTTCCGCGAGGTCGGCCAGGACCGGCAGGCCGAGGCTGGCGTGGATCCGGGCGATCAGCGTGGTGACCGGTGTGCCGTCGGGACGGCGCCGTCGCGTCGCATCCAGCGCGATGATCGTCGCGCCGGCCCGCGCCACGGCTTCTGCCTCCGCGAATGTGGGCGTGATGACCACGGGGCTGTTGTCGTACTGGCGTTTGAACAGGCCGATGATGGGCAGCGGAGTGGCGGCCCGCGCCGCGCGGATGTCATCCGGGCCGTTCACACGCAGCCCCACGGCTCCCCCGTCGGCGGCCGCGCGGGCCATGGCGGCCATGAACGTCGGACCGTGCAACGGGTTGTCGGGCCGCGCCTGACAGGAAACGATCAGTCCCCCGGCCAGCGGGGCGAGCGCGCGGTGGGCCGACGACCGGCCGGGCGTGGCGATTTGCGCCACCTAGTCGCCGTGCTTCTGCCGCAGCCGCGGCGAGAGCCGCAGCATCAACTGGACGCGCTCGACCTCCTCCATCCAATCCTCGGTCACCGCGGTGAGATAGGTATCTTCGGGCGGGACGATCCCGGTCGGACACGAGGGGCCCAGCCGGTCATGGGCCAGACGGCGGTACGTGGACAGCGTCCGATCGCCGAAGCGTCCGCACTCCTCGAAGTCCTCACTCAGCGACACCACGACCGGGACTCGCCGCCCGGCGTTCAGCACCAGCGCGTCCTGGATGTCGGCGTGCGCGTCGCGGTCGATGAACCGCACCGCGATCGACGAGCCGGCCTCCTGAATGCGCTGCAGAATCGGTCCCTGGAGCACGCAGTCGCCGCACCAGGCGCCGGCCAGACAGAGGAGATGCATCTGGCGGGTGAAGCTGGCGATCAACCCCCGTTGGTCGGGGCTCAGGGTGACCTGATCGTAGAGCCGCTGCCAGCGCTCCTGGTGACGGGCCTCGCCGTGCCGTGCCAGGAACTCCCCGTAGGGGAGTGCGCGCGTCCACGCCTGTGCCCAATCCATGCTCAACTCCCTGTGGCGGACGGTGTGACGTCCGTCGGCAAGGGTCAATTTGACTGGTGGGCGAGGATTACCTGTCGGGCGCCGAGGCTATCGCACCTCGACGGTGACTGAGGTCGCGACGATGCTGCCGTCCGGATTCCCCGCGCCCCGCACCTGGACCCGCATCCCGGGTCGGAGGTCGCCCATGGCGATGACCGCCAGCCGGAAGACCGTCGCGTCTCGGGGCACCGTGATCACCGTGGCGCCATCGGGGAGCCTCAGGTAGAGCGTGCGGCCGTCCACGCGCCGCACGTTCTGGAAGACTGTGGCGTTGGTCATGATGTTCCCGGTGTCCATCACGAACTGGGCCTCGCGCACGCGGCCCTTGAACTCCGGCGGGAAGATGTTGATCGACACCGCGGTGAGGCCTCCGTCGGGCTCGCGCCTGGCCGTCACGCCGACGAACTCATTCGCCTTGATGTCCTCGAGCCGGACCTGCTGCCGCCGGATGATGCGCGTGTCGGCGTTGGCGACGATGCGCACCGACCCGCCGGTCGGCGTCGTCACCACGAACGCGCCCGCCTCGACCGCGGCGATGATCCCCTCGGCCCCCGTCAGCACGGCCGCGAACATCAAGACCCAGGCCATCCACCCCACCCCTTCCCCGATACCATCATTTTGTTACGCTGCGGCTGTAACGCCCGCGTATCGATGCGCTACAATAGCCGTTGCATGCCTCTGCGTGAAGTCGAAGCGTACAAGCGGTTGCGTACCGCGGCCCGGCAGGTGGACTCGGGGCTCGTCGTCGAGCGCAGCTCCGTCCAATGGCGGGAGGAGCCTGCCCGCGGCTTCGCCTTCAACCTCATCCGGGGCACCGCGCACGCGCTGCTGTTCATGCCGGCGTCGGACATCGAGCCGCCGGGATGGGAAGAGCGCCTGCGGGCACGGCTGGAGGCCGCGCACCAGTACCTGGCTGGATTCGCCCGAATGCCGAAATGATCATCGAGTCGCTGCAGCTGGGTCCCATCGGGACGAACGCCTACATCGTCGGCGATCCGTCGGCGGGGACGGCCGCCGTGATCGATCCCGGCGACGAGGCGCCAAAGGTACTGGCGCTGCTCGACCGCCTCGGGCTGCGTGTGGATCTGATCACCGCGACGCACGCCCACTTTGACCACGTCGGCGCCGTCGGGCCGCTGGTCGAGGCGACCCGGGTGCCGTTCCTGCTCTTCCATGCCGAACTCCCGGTGCTGCAGGTCGCCGCGGATCGCGCGCAGCTCTTTGGCCTCACCATCCCGCGTCCGCCGACCCCGGACCGGCTGCTCCGCGAAGGGGAGACGGTGCCCATGGGGGGCGCCTCCTTCCGCGTCGCGCACACACCCGGGCACAGCCCGGGACACATGTGCCTGATCGGCGACGGCGTGGCCTTTGTCGGCGACGTCGTCTTCCAGGGGAGCATCGGCCGGACCGACCTGCCGGGCGCCGATCACGTCACGCTGCTGAGATCCATCGCCGCGCACATCCTCACGCTGCCGGATGCGACCGTTCTGTACAACGGGCATGGGCCGGCCACCACGGTCGGCCGCGAGCGCCGCACCAATCCCTTCCTCGTGGGACTGCCGCCCGCTCCGAACGTCGATCGCGGGTGAGGGGGGCGTCATGAGATCGCCGACGATCGATCTCAACGCCGACGGCGGCGAGGGATTCGGCGCGTACGCGATCGGCGTGGATGCCGAGATGCTCCGAAGTGTTACGTCGCTCAACGTCGCGTGTGGGTTTCACGCCGGCGACCCGCTGGTGATCCGCCGGACGATCCGCGCGGCCAAGGCCGGCGGCGTCGCGGTCGGTGCGCACCCGGGGTTTCCCGACCTGCAGGGGTTTGGACGGCGGACGATGCACATTGCCCCCGACGAGCTGACCGCGATGCTCGTCTACCAGATCGGCGCTGTGGCCGGGCTGGCCGCCGCCGAAGGCGTCCGCCTCCGCCACGTCAAGGCCCACGGCGCCGTCTACAACATGGCGATGCACGATCAGCGCCTGGCCGATGCGATTGCCGAGGCCACCGCGGTGTTCGACGACCTCTGCCTGTTCGCCCCGCGGAGCTCCACGATGGCCTCCGCCGCGGCCGCGCGGGGGGTGCGTCTGGCCGCGGAAGCGTTTCTCGATCGAGGATACCGCGCCGACGGCACGCTGGTGCCGCGGGATGAACCCGGGGCGCTCATCACGGATCCGGCCCGCGTCGCCGAGCGCGCCGTCATGCTGGCCCGCGACGGGGTCGTCGTCGCGAACGACGGGTCACGCGTGACCCTCGATCCCGCCACGTTGTGCATCCACAGCGACACCCCGGGGGCCGGCCGGCTCGCGGCGGCGGCGCGCGCGGCACTGGAGACCTCGGGCGTCCGCGTCGCGGCCCCGTGATATAATCGCGCGTTGTGAGCACCCAACGTTTGCTCGCCTACGTCGCACGCCACCGCCGCGCCTACCTGACCGGTTTTGTCTTGAGCCTGTTCAGCACGGCCCTACAGCTGGTGAACCCATGGGTCCTGCGTGTGGCCGTGGACGGCATTCGATCCGGGACCGCCATCCGCACCCTGTTGGCGCTCGCCGCCACCTATGTCGCGGTCGCGGCCAGCGGCGGGATCATCCGGTTCTTCTGGCGGATGCAGATGTTGGGGGCGGGGCGGCGGATCGACTACGAGATCCGGAACGACTACTTCGCGCACCTGCAGCGGCTGCACCAGGGGTTCTTCCAGCACACGCGCACCGGCGACCTGATGGCCCGCGCGACCAACGACCTCAACGCGGTCACGCGGCTCGTCAGCGCCGGTCTCATGCACTTCTCCAACACGCTCGTCATGTTCCTGGCCGCGTGTGTGCTGATGTTCACCATTGATCGGCCGCTGGCCCTGCTGGTCATGGTCATCCTGCCGATGGTCAGCGTCGTCTTTGTGGTGTTGGGCCGGCGGATCCACCATCAGTTCGAAGCGGTCCAAGAGCAGTTCAGCGCGCTCTCGGCGCGGGCGCAGGAGAACTTCTCGGGCATTCGGGTGGTGAAGGCGTTCGCGCAGGAAGCCGCGGAGGTCGCGACGTTTTCAGATATCAACCGTGAATACGTGGTGCGCGCCCTCCGCCTGGCGCGGACCGCCGGAATCCTCTGGCCGGCCATGAGCCTGATCCTGGGGACCGCCTCCGCCCTGGTCCTGTGGCAGGGCGGCAGCGCCGTCGTCGCCGGCCGCATCACGCTGGGACAGCTGGTACAGTTCTTCGCCTACCTGAACATGCTGTCGTGGCCGATGATCGCCCTGGGGTGGACCACCAACCTGATCCAACAGGGGATGGCATCGATGCGCCGCCTCGACGAGATCTTCAACACCCGGCCGGCGATTGCCAGTCCACGCGCGGCGCAGCCGCGCGTGCCCCTTCACGGCGAGATCGAGTTCAGCCACGTTTCGTTTGCGTACAATGACGTCGAGGTGCTACACGACATCAACTTGAAGGTCCCCGCGGGCACAACGGCGGCGATCGTCGGGCCGACGGGGTCGGGGAAGACGACGCTCGTATCCCTGATTCCCCGCCTCATCGATCCGACGAGCGGCACCGTGTTGATCGACGGGATCGACATCCGGGCGCTGCCGCTGCCGCTACTGCGGAGCAGCGTCGGCATGGTCCCGCAGGAGCCGTTCCTGTTCTCCGACACACTGGAAGAGAACCTGGCCCTGGGGGTCGAGGCGGGCGACAGCCGGCGCGTGCGCGAGGCGGCGGAGATTGCCCGGCTGACCGGCGACGTCGCCGACTTTCCCCTGGGCCTGCAGACGATGGTCGGCGAGCGCGGGGTGACGCTCTCGGGCGGGCAGAAGCAGCGCGCCACGATCGCCAGGGCGGTGGCCCGCGATCCCGCCATCCTGATCCTCGATGACGCGCTCAGCAGCGTCGACACGAGCACGGAGGAAGCGATCCTCACCGGGCTGCGCCGGTTTATGGTGGAGCGCACGGCCCTGATTATCTCGCACCGCATCTCCACGGTGCGGGGCGCCGACCTGATCGTCGTCCTCGACGGGGGCCGCATTGTCGAGCGCGGCACCCACGAGGCCCTGGTGGCCGCGGGCCGGCTGTATGCTGACCTCCACCGCAAGCAAATTCTCCGGGACGCCCTCGAGGCCGACGAGGCGGTGCCGTCGTGAGCCTGCTCTTCCACGAAGACGAAGTCCTGGGCAAGGCGTACGACGCGCGCTTGATGCGCCGTCTGCTGGGGTACGTGCGGCCGTACCGCGCGTCGGTCGTCCTGGCGGTCGTGCTGCTCTTGCTGACGTCGGCCGTGAGCCTGGTCGGTCCCTACCTGGTGCGGGTGGCGATCGACATGCACATCGCCCCCGGGCGGCTCGAGGGCCTGGGCGTCGTCATCCTGGTCTATGTGGCCGCGCTCGTGGGCGCTTTTGTCTTCCGCTACGCGAACACCTATGTCATGCAGCGGGTGGGGCAGCAGGCGACGTACGACCTGCGTATGGAGTTGTTTGCCCATCTTCAGCGGTTGTCGGTGGGTTTCTTCACCCGGCAGCCGGTTGGCCGGCTGATCACCCGCATCACCAACGACATCGACGCCCTCAACGAGATGATCACCCAGGGCGTCGTCGCGGTCTTTGGCGATCTGTTCACGCTGGTCTTGATCATCGGCATCATGATCTACCTCGACTGGAGGCTGGCCCTGGCCACGATGGTCGTGCTGCCGATCATCGTCGGCGTCACGGCACGGTTTCGTGTCCAGGCGCGCGAGTCGTACCGGGCCGTGCGCGTCCGTCTGGCGCGGATCAACGCGTTCCTCAACGAGCACATCATGGGGATGGGGATTGTCCAGCTGTTCGGGCGTGAAACCCGAGAGCAGACCCGGTTCGACGCCCTCAACCGCGACCACCTGACGGCCAATATGGCCGCGCTCCGGTCCTTCGCCATGTTTCATCCCTCCATCGGAGCCCTCAGCGCCGTGGCGGTGGCGATCATCATCGCCTACGGGGGGACGCAGGCGCTCACGGGCGCGATCAGCGTCGGCCTGGTCGTGGCGTTTATCCAGTACACGCAGCGGTTCTTCGACCCGATCGAGGATCTGGCTGAGAAGTACAATATTCTGCAGGCGGCGATGGCGTCGTCCGAGCGCATCTTCCGCCTGCTCGACGAGCCGGTGACGGTGGCCGATCCGCCCGAACCGGTCCGGGCGGATCGGGTGCGCGGCGAGATCGAGTTTCGCGACGTGTGGTTTGCCTACGAGCCGGACGACTGGGTCCTGCGCGGCGTGTCGTTCCGCATCCGACCGGGGGAGAGCGTCGCCTTTGTCGGCCACACCGGCGCGGGCAAGTCCTCCATCATCAACCTGATCACACGGTTCCACGATGCTCAGCGTGGTCAGGTGCTGGTCGACGGCATCGACGTCCGGGCCTGGGCGCAGCAGGACCTCCGCCGGCACATCGGGCTCGTCCTGCAGGACGTGTTCCTGTTTTCGGGGACGGTCGAGGACAACATCCGTCTCGGCACCAGGTCGATCACCGATGTGGAGGTGCGCCGCGCCGCCGAGTTCGTCAACGCGGCAGCGTTCATCGAGCGGATGCCGGGCGCCTACCAGGCCGAGGTGCACGAGCGGGGCAGCACGCTGTCGGGGGGCCAGAAGCAGCTTATCGCCTTCGCGCGGGCCATCGCGCACAACCCCGACGTGCTGCTGGTGCTCGACGAGGCGACAAGCAGTGTGGACGTCGAGACCGAGATTCTGATTCAAGACGCGCTGCGCCGGGTCATGCGCGATCGCACGTCCATCATCATTGCCCACCGGCTGTCGACAATTCAGCACGTGAACCGTATCCTGGTGATTCACAAGGGCCGTATCGTCGAGGAAGGCCAGCACCGCGAGCTGCTGGCCCGCAACGGGATCTACACCAAGCTCTACCAGTTGCAGTATCAAGATCAGGAGGTGCGCGGTGCCTGAGGCCAGCGATCCGCTTCTGAAGCTCCTCCGCGAGACCGCGATCGCGGCGCTGGAGGAACGCCGGGGTCTGGTCGTCTACTCCCGCGTCGAAGCGCAGGAGATGGACCAGTGGGCCCGCAAGATCGAGCGCGACGCGCTCGAGAAGATCCGCGCCGCGCTCCCCGCGCATGTGGGATCCACCGAGGTCGCCGGCACGCGGGCGCGTCTGGAGCGCATGGACGAGCAGTTGGCGGCGCTGGCAGCGAAGACCGACCTGGCCGAACGTTCGCTTCAGCTCGAGCGCGATGACATCATTTGGCACGCCTTCGAGGAGATCGTCTGGGTGCTCGGGATCGAGTGAGCCGGACGTCCTCGGCGTCGTAGATCCCTGACCAGTTGACCCGCGTCACCAGCGGTTTCATCGCGGCCAGCCTCGCCCGCTCGACCGCCGTGTGCCGATACCGGCTCAGGGCGGCGCGTGACCGCCAGACGCTCAGGCCGATCATCGTATTCGCGGGGCCGCGCATGAAATAGACTCGCAGGAGTCCCACGGGCCGCACCTTGAAGTGCCACGCCCGGCGAAAGGCCGCGAGCGTCCCGGGCTTGAGCGTGCGCAGGGCAATCCTGGGCATGGTGGCGCTCGCGCAAGGCGACCACGCGCAGGCAACTCCGCTCCTCCGCGAGAGTCTGGAGCAGCGGATGATCCGCGGGAACACCCTGGGTATCGCCCCATGCCTGGAGGGCCTAGCCGGCGTCGCATTGGCCCGGGGCCACCACGATCGGGCCGGGCGTCTGCTCGCCGCCGCGGACGCCCTACGCGAAGCCATCGGCACCCCTCGGTGGCCCGTGGACCAGGCAGGATACGCTCGCGACCTCGCTGCCGTCCGCACCGCGCTTGGGGAAGACTCCTTTACCGCCGCATGGACCGCCGGCCGCGCCATGGCGTGGCAGGACGCCGCCGCCCTGGCCCTGGTCGACCCGCTCTCCAACTCCTAGCTAGCCCGCCCTGCACGGGAACACTCTGGGAATGCCCTCGCCACGCCCGGGCAACGCCCGGCGTCTACGATCAGGCTGACCGCGGTTGCACACGATGGAGCCAGGAGGTCGTCCGGTGCCGAGATACTACGGGTCCTTTCTGATTCGGTGCTGGCGCCTCGGCAGTGGGGAGCGGCGGATCGACATCGAGCACGTCGCCTCGGGCACCCGGGTGCGTGTCACCTCGATTACGGCCGCCCTCAGGTGGATTGGTGGACAGGTCGGCGATCCCTTGATCGCCCAGCCATCCGAGGCGGGCGCCCGGGACGCGCGCCTCGAGGGCAGCGGTCGGGGGGATCCGGAAGGCCACACACAGACTGAGTAGGAGGGAAGCAGACATGCGTGAAGGGCACAAGCGACAACTGGTGTTCTCGACGGTGCTGCTGGTCAGCCTCGCGACGGTGCTCGCCGCGAAGGCGGCCCAGGCCCCGGCCGCCAAACCGCGGCCGAGCGACGGGTACATGCTGCATATCGACGTGAAGCTGCACTTCCCCGGCAAGCCGGACATGATCGCTCATCGCTGGTGCAAGCCCGTCGCCGGCGGCCTGATCGAGTGCCAGCTCTACGACAGCGACAATGCCGACGCCCGCCTTGTGGGCGTCGAGGTCGTGGTCCCCACGGCGACCTACAACTCGTTCACCGCGGCTGAGAAGGGGATGTGGCACTATCACAAGACCGAGATCCCCAAGGTGCAGGCCACCTTGCCTGACCTCTCGCCCGAGGAAGCTGCGAAGGTTGTCAAGAGCATCGAGGAGACATACGGTAAGATATACCTGCTCTGGGATCCGAGCCGCTCAAAGCTTCCAACCGGGACGCCGAGCGCAACGATCTTGCACTAACGCCGAATGCTCAGGAGACCATCATGAATCGATTCACAGGTAGCACGATCATCGCCATGGCGGCCGCCGTACTGCTGGCGGCCGCCAGCACCACCCACACCCCGGTTCAGGGTCAGGAGGAGCGGTACGAGGTCTGGACCATCGACCAGGCCGACACCGCCCGGGGCGGCGCGCGTCTGTACATCTACGACGGCCAGCGCCTGGCGACCGGTCAGGTGCCGCCTCCGGAAATCGTCAACCTCGATGCGGTCGCCCGAGGCGTCGGCGACGGCCCCGGCGTCCGTCCCCACATGCTGGCGTTCACCAGCACCTTTGGCCACGCGATCATCTCGAATGTCGCCACCGGGCACGTCTACGTCATGCGTGCCGGCGATCGCCGCATGGTGGCCAGCATCGACGTCGGCGAACAGGCGCATCATGCCGAGGCCTCACCGGACGGCGCGTTCATCCTAGTCGCGAACCAGAACGGGAAGCGCCTGGCCAGGATCCAGGCGGACTTCGCCGCGGAGCGGTTCACCTACAATCGGGCCGACGATCTCAACCTGGCGGCGATGGAAGACGCCTCGCACCCGGACAACGCGCCGATCTGTCCGCTCGTCGTGGGCGGCAAGGTCTATATGACGGTGCGCGGCGGGGGGCTGTACGTCGTGGACTATCGGGCGACGCCGATGCGTGTAATGAAGGCGTATGGGATCGTCGAAGTGGCGCCGGCCGGCTGTGGTGGGGCGGTTGTCGGCGACAAGATCTATATCAACTCCGGGACCGCGGCGTCCTCAGACCTGTACGTGTTCAACCGCGCCTCTGATGAGCGGGTCAAGCATGTCCGGCTCGGCTGGGCCGGGGCGGATGGCCACGGGCTCGTGGTCACCGGCGGCGGGCGTTACCTGTGGATCGGCAACCGGGCCGAACACAACATCGCCGTGATCAACACCGACCGCGACGTCTCCGCCGGCCTGATTACCGGGTTCGGCGCCGCGCCGGATATCATGGGACTCTCACCGGATGGCCGGCGGGTCTTCATTGCGCTGCGCGGTCCCAACAATCTGACCGGCGGCCCGACGGCGAAGGGTGAGACGCCCGGCATCGCCGTGCTCGAGGTCACTGATGATGGGCGCACCGGCCGGCGCGTCGGCTTCGCGCCGATGGGCGATCAGACGGCGGCCTCACCCAACGATCCGCATACCATCGCGATACGGCGGGTCCGGCCCTAACGTCGTGGGGTGAACGTCCTGCGGGTGAACGGGGCGGTCGATCGCGGGCTACTTGCGGCGGCGACCGCCTCGCTTCGCTTCCGTGTTGCGCTTGAGGTCGAGCAGCCGCTCCTCGCTCTCTTTCATGAAGGCCTTCAACTTGTCTTCAAAGGATGACCGCGAGCGAACCCGGGCCTGCCGCTCCTCCGGCGAGAGGGCCTGCTTGACCGAGAGGTCGAGCTTCCCCTTCTCGTTGAGGCCCAGTACTTTCACCCGAACCTTTTCCTGCTCTTTGAGGTAGTCCTTGACGTCCTTGACGTAGGTGTCGGCGATTTCGGAGATGTGCACGAGGCCGCTCTTGCCGTCGGGGAGCTCAACGAACGCGCCGTATGTCGTGATCTTGACGACCGTGCCTTCGACAATGCTGCCCGGCTCTGTACTCATGCTCGATGCGGCCCGCTCCCCTCCTGCCCTGCCGGCGTGCGACGCATTATACTCGCGCGGCCCGGCGGGTGTCAAACACGCCCGGCCGGCAGGGCCTCAGGGCGACCAGCGCCGCCGCAGGCGGGCCCACCAGCCGCCGCTGTCCTCCGCGTCCTGCGTTGTCCGCGGAGCCGGTGCGGGGGTCGGCCGCACCAGGATGACCGCGATCTCCCCGGGACGCACGAGGCCCAACTGCTCACGGGCCACCCGTTCGATATAGGCCGGCGTGTGCAAGAGCCGGATCTCTTCGCGTAGCTGCACGTTCTGGCGCCGCAGCTCATCGCGTTCGCCGGCGAGGCGTGTGGCCTCGCGCCGTAGCTGATAGCCGTCCCAGTACGCGCTCCCAAACACCCCTGCCAGTACCAGGACCAGTCCGGTGATCAATGCCGGACCCGCCCAGCGCGGGACGACCCGGCGGTCGGAAGGGGGAGGGAGGGTGAGGCGGCGCGCGGTGGCGGATGGCATGACGGCTGCTGCGACGAAAGAGTACGTATCGGCCGGCCTGCGGGTGCTGCGATTCGCGGCGCGTGAGGTGAATCCTGCCACGCCTACCCTGCCAGGCGCCTGGCGGCTGGTGGGAACGCCTCCCATCCGGCGTACCGCGCGCGCGCGCCCAGCGCCTCCTCGATGCGCAGCAATTGATTGTACTTGGCCACGCGCTCGCTGCGGGAGGGCGCGCCGGTCTTGATCTGGCCGGCCCCGGTGGCGACCACGAGATCGGCGATCGTCGTGTCCTCCGTCTCACCGGACCGATGCGAGATGATCGTCCCGTACCCGGCGGCCCGGGTGATGGCGATCGCCTCGAGCGTTTCGGTGAGTGTGCCGATCTGGTTCAGTTTCACGAGGATGGCATTGGCGACGCCCTCGGCGATGCCGCGGCGCAGCAGCGCGGGGTTGGTGACGAAGAGGTCATCGCCCACCAGCTGCAGGCGTCCGGCGAGCCGTCGGGTCAGGGTCCGCCACTCGCCCCAGGCGTTCTCGTCGAGCCCGTCCTCGATCGAGACGATGGGAAACCGGTCGGCGAGACCCGTGAGCAGGTCGATCACCTGCGCCGCGTCACGATCGACGCCCTCACCCTTGAACCGATAGCGCGCGTCATGCCAGAGGTTGCTCGCAGCCACGTCCATCGCGATGGCAATGTCGCCGCCGGCACGGTGCCCGGCGGCCTCGATCGCGTGCACGAGGAACTCGAGGGCCTGCTCCGTGGACGCGAGATCCGGCGCAAAGCCACCTTCGTCACCCACCCCGGTGCTCAACCCCTGCTGGTGGAGCGCCCGCTTGAGATGATGGAAGACCTCTGTGCCAATCCGCAGGGCTTCGGAGAAACTCGGCGCGCCGGCCGGCACGATCATGAACTCCTGGACGTCGAGCCGCGTCTGTGCGTGCGCGCCGCCGTTGATGACATTCATCATCGGTACCGGCAGGACACCGGCGTCCGCGCCGCCGAGGGACTGCCAGAGGGGGAGGTGTCGCGAGGCCGCGTGCGCCTTCGCGACCGCGAGCGAGACGGCCAGGATGGCGTTCGCGCCCAGCCGGGTCTTGTTTTCGGTGCCGTCGAGGTTCAGCATGACGCGGTCGACGGCCGCCTGGTCGGCGGGATCGGCCCCGATCAGGCGCGGCGCGATCTCATCCCGGATGTGCCCGATCGCCTTGCGCACGCCCTTGCCCAGGTAGCGGGCTCGGTCGCCGTCGCGCAGCTCCAGCGCCTCGCGCTCGCCCACGGACGCGCCGGACGGCACGGCGGCGCGCCCCATGGCGCCGTCGTCGAGGACGACGTCCGCCTCCACGGTCGGATTGCCCCGCGAGTCGAGAATCTCCCGTGCCGTGATGCGTTTGATCATTGCCGGGGGCTCAGCCCTTCGAGACGTGCAGCCGAGAGCAGACGACTATCGAGCGCGACAATTTCGCCAGATGGAGGATTGCCCGCCCAGACGATCGCCGCGGCCAACTGCAGCGCGTCCGCAGGGCGCAGCGGATGCAAGCGCAACACACGCCCGGCCTGCAAGCGGACCTGCTCGCTCGGCTGGATCTCCGTCCAGGCCTCTTGCAAGATGGCCAATAGAGATTTGGCCGCTTCCTCCTCGTCGGGAGGCAGCCCACCCTCACGTCGCAGCCGCGCAAAGGCCGACCAGCACTCGATCAGCGATCCCCACCACACCGTCATGGCCTGGTCCTCGGCGAGAAACGCTCGCATCGCTGGGGAGTGGGGTTGGTCGAGGCACAGCGGGACGATGGCCGATGCGTCCCAGAATCTCATCGACCTTCCGCGCGTTCTTCGAGCAACAAGGTGAGGGCGCGCCCGGCCGGATCCGCGGGCCGCGGGCGGTGAATGAAGTCGTTGGGCAGCGCGCGCAGCGGCGGCCGTGCGAGGCCGGCGCGCACCAGGCTGACCTGGTGCGCGTTCTCGCCGTCGGCATCCTCGATGGAGCGGAGCCGAGCCACCGGCTTTCCCCGCTCAGTCACGATGACCTCCTCGCCGGCCTTCACAACAGCGAGAAAGCGGCTGAGCTGCGCCTTGAGCTCCGCGACCGAAGCACGCCGCGTGGGTTTCTTATTGACTAGTATAGTCATAATAACATAATCTGTCTAGTCATTTGATGGAAGCGCTCACCAACACTCCGGCGTCCGCCGATCCTCGACTACCTCAACAGGACTATCGGCCGACGGCCGCCCCGTTGGCAGGCGTAGCACCCGCACGACAAGTTGACGGCTCCCAAAGTTCAGCCCCACCAAGGCCCCGACGCTCACCTCGGCGGCGGGCTTGGCGTTCTTGCCGTTCAACGTCACCTTGCCGGCGTCACAGAGCCGCTGGGCGAGCGTCCGCCGCTTCACCAGCCGGCTCGTTTGCAGAAACTTGTCGAGGCGCACGGCCGTTCCCCCTGCCCTCAGGTTAGACAGCCCCCTGGCCCGCCCTGCCTCCGCATATCCGCATAAGGGATGCGGGACGCCCGGCGTCGAATCCCCCCGCGCAGCGCCATCACAGGGGGTGATCTGAATGCCGAAGCGTGCCCTCCTCAGGGCGGCCATCGTGATTCCGCTCATCGTGATCCTGCTTGTCGCGCCCTCGAGTGTTGCGGCTCCGACGCCCGCAGCGTCACCGGCGCCGGCGATGCCGACCAACGCCGTGGTCGTCAGCGAGCTCGCGCCGTGGTTCTTCCCCCAGACGATGCGGATCGATGCTGGCGAAGAGGTCGTGTGGTCCTTCTCCGATGTCAAGACGCTCCATACCATCACGTTCCTGACCGGTTTTGATGAGCCGGCCAAGACGATCACGATCCTGGGCCGCAAGGGCATCGCCCGCCAGACGTTTACGAAGCCCGGCGTCTATGTCTACGTGTGCGCGATCCACCCCTACATGGACGGGCAGATCGCGGTCGGCACGGACCCCGCGCCGGCCTTCATCAAGACCTGGCCGCCGGCCGCGCCACAGGGCGTGGCGGCCCCGCGCGTCCGGGGACGCGGCGAGGTCTGGGTGGACACACAGTTTCAGACGCGCCCGGGCCGGACGACGCCCGGGACGATCACGATCGTCGACGCCGCCACGATGAAGGTCAAACAGGTCATCGACGGCGACTTCAACAACCCGCACAACGTCATGGCGTCGTGGGACGAGCGGTACATTATCCAGACCAACTGGCACGAGAACTACCTGACCATCCTCGATGCCAACACCAAGAAGATCCTGAAGAACCGGATCAAGGTCGGCGAGTCGCCGGCCCATACGCACACCACGCGCGGCGGCAAGATCATCGTGACGATCAACGCCTCGAACAAGATCGCGGTGCTGGACCTGAGCAAGGTGGTGGATCCGGCGGTGGCCGCCGATCAGGTGCCGGTGCGCACGATCGAAGTGCCCCTCGGCCCGCACGGCGGGTGGATCACGCCGGACGGCAAGCTCATGGTCGCGGCGAACGCGCTATCGGGGAAGATGTCGGTCGTCGACCTGGACGCCGAGAAACTGCTCACGACGGTGGACCTCACCAAGGTGACCGATGCCGACGGGAAGGCCTTTGGCGCGAACCTGCCACTGTACGCATCGATCTCGCCCAACGGGCGCTACTCGGCGACCACCACGGTGCTCCTGACCCACGACAAGCTTTTGCAGGGCCGGGTGGTCTTCCACGACATGCGCGATCCGGCGAATCCGAAGATCGTGAAGGTGGTGGCGGTGGGCGCCGTGCCTATTCAGTCGCCATTCAGCCCGGACGGCAAGTGGGTCGTCGTGGCCAACACGGGCACGGCGGATATCAGTTTCATCGCGGTCGACTACGCGAACCCCGCGAACATCAAGGTGATCGGGACCGCCAAGGCCTACAAGGGCGCCCACGGCGTCGCCTATGGGCACAAGCAGGGCAGCGGGTACCTGGCCTACGTCACCAACAAGTACGCGCCCGTCCTGACCGTTGTGGACCTCTCAGGCCGCACACCGACCAAGGCCGGGGATATCTACCTTGGCCCGGATGCGTTCGGGGGAAATGGGCTGGTGGTGATCAAGCCGCGCCCGGCGCACTAGCGCCTGACGTCTACCCGAGGATCGCGTCCACGGCGAGGCTCAAACCTGGAAACGCCTCGGGGGAAAGATGCTGGCCGGGCCGATACTGCTGGACGCTGCGGTAGCCATCCGGCGAAGGGCTCCGGTGCACCTCGACGACTCCCTCCTGCAGATCCACCAGCCAGGCCTCGGGGACGCCGGCACGGGCATAGAGGGCCATCTTGATCTCCCTGTCGTAGTCGGCAGAAGTCTCCGCCACCTCGATATATTGACCTAGGTATATACCATGGTATATACTTGAATGGTGAGGTGAACCCGCATGGCGAGGACCGTTGGCGTCAAAGAGGCTCATCAGCGTCTTGCCAGGCTTATCCACACAGCCGAGGAAGGCGATCAGATCGTCATCACCCGGGACGGAACGCCAGTGGCCGTGCTCCTCGGCGCCAACGAGTACAATAGCCTGATGGCCACTGCCGAGGAGATGGCCGACCCGGGGGCGCTGCGGGCCCTGCGAGAAGCGCAGGCTGACGCGAAGGCCGGGCGCATGTATGCATATGAAGATGTCTTCGGCCTTCCCCCTCGGCGAGCAATCCGCAAGAGGCGTTGATAGCCGAGATTCGCTTCACCCGCCGGGCCCGGCGAGATATTCGCAAACTGGCCCGAGAGGTCCGTCGGAGGGTCTCAATCGCCTTGGAGCAGCTGGTGGATGATCCAAGATCAGGAGCCAGACTGCACGGGGACTGGGAAGGATATTGGAAGCTCAGGACAAGCGACTACCGAATCATTTACAGAATCATCGACGGCCATGTTGTCGAGGTCCAATACGTCCGGCACCGTCGAGACGCCTATCGGAGGTAAGTTGCAGGGGCCGCTCGCGTCCACGCTCCGGCGACCGTCCCAATCATGCATCCACTTGCCCACATGCTGACGGGCGCGCTCATCGGGCAACTCGCCCCGACCCCTGCCACAGCCGTCGTCGGGGGATTGCTCAGCCACTTCATCTTGGATGCTGTTCCACATGCGGAAGGGGCGACGTTCGGGGCACGCGCCGGCTCGGGGCCTGGCGTCGAGATCATCGAGGCCGGGGTGGAGTTCATCGTCGGCGCCGCTCTCATCGGGTGGATCGCCGGCAGTTGCCCGGCGGCCCGGCCGATCTCCATCGCGCTGGCGACCTTGGCGGCGCTCGTCCCCGACCTCGTTGACCAGGCGCTCAACAGGCTCTGCGGCGTAACGCTCCTGCATCTTGATTCGCTGCACTGGACCGTGACACGCCGGCATGCTCTCTGGGGGATTCTCACGCAGGTCGCAGCGGCGGGGCTCGCAGGTCTCCTTCTCTGGCGCGCTGCCGGCTGTGCGTAGGGCGAGCAACGATTACTAGGGCAGTGCGAGCCCGAGAAACACCCTACCGTCCGTCTGGCGAAAGGTCACGCTCGCGGTCCACGCGCCGGCGCGTGCCCACGAGAAGGTGTACTCTTTGACCGATGCCGGCGGCGTGACCAGCGTGTACGTTACAGCGGCCCAGATCCAGTCGGCCGCCGTGACCGCCTGGCCGATGCGAGCGGTTAGTAGGTGGTCCAGGCTCACCTGGTCAAAGGCCAGCGGGCTGACCCCGGTTGCTTCCTGCTTCACATAGAAGAGCCCAAGTTCGGTTCGCGGAGTCGGCCGGACCGCGAGGTTGACTGTGCCAAGCCAGTAACTGTGTGCCTGGCCCGTCCCGTAGGCGATGTTACCGTACTGGAGCCCCGGGGTGAGCTCGATCATCGCGCCCAGCCGGAGTGGACGGTCAGTACGGTCCCAACCATGAGCACCGGAACCGACGAACCGAGCTTTAGCGCTTCCGCGAGCCAACCACTGATAAGCGCAAGGGCAACGAAGGCAACTGCCCCTACGAGTAGTGACCCCTTAAGGGTGCGGTTCAGGATAGAGGTGACGATCATCTGCTGGCCGTTGGCAGTCGCACGCGCCACGAATGCCGACATGCCCATCTGGACAGCATTGACAGGGACGGTGAGGATCAGCAGGAGGCCGATCAGAGCGCTGAGCGCCCCGTACTCGGCAGGCCCCAACGCCCGGCTCATGATCAGGTGATAAAGCCAACTTGCCACATTCATCGTGCCGGTGGCCAGCGTGAGTATGAGGCTGTGCTTGAGCAGACTGTCGATCTGGCGGGGCGGCGCGAGACTATCTTGGCGTTCGGTCGCCGTGCGGGAAAGGGCACGTATCGGCATTGGCCCGGTGGGTTCGGGCACGGCAGTCAGTGCGTGCTGACAACCGTCCGAGGAAGACATCCACACTCACTACGAGCAGGTGTTCCCTAAAAAAACCAGACATTTGCGAAAGTTCATCGCCAGTATCTTTTTGTAGATTTGGTGGAATTATGCGGGAGGGTTTACTTATCCTGCTTTTTCCGGGGCAATCAGCCGGTCGCACTCGTCACGCAGTGCCCCTTCCGCATCCCCCCGCTGCCGCAGCCAGGACAGCTACCGCGAACAGCAGTTTGCTGATCACGGCCTGGACCTGGGCCCGGAGGCCGTTGCCCTGACTGGCGGTCACCGCCAGGGTCGGTTCGAGGCGCTCGCGCACCGCGGCCGCGGTCTTCTCGACATCTCGACGCCGGGCCTCGTCGGGGATGGTCCGCCCCAGCACCCTCTGCGCCTGGGCGAGTGCTGGCAGGGAGGCGGGGATGCTGTCGAGAGCGGGCCGGTCGGGGTTTTCGCGGCGCTTGATCTCGTTCCAGTTCGCCCTTACTTCATGGGCTGTGCCGAGGCGGAGGTCGCCGAAGACGTGGGGGTGACGGTGAAGGAGCTTGCGGGTCAGGCCGTCGACGACGTCGTCCGCGTCGAAGGTGCCGGCTTCGCGCGCCATCTGGGCGTGGAAGACCACCTGCAGTAGCACGTCGCCGAGCTCGGCCCGCAGGGCCGCGGGGTCGCCGCGGCTGATCGCGTCGAGCACCTCGTGGGATTCTTCAATCAGATAGGGCGCCAGCGAGGCGTGCGTTTGCTCGCGGTCCCACGGGCAGCCGTCGGCCGCCCGAAGCTTCGCCATGATCGCGACCAGATCTTCAAAGGCATGGCGCATGCGCTGGTCTGCCTCTGGCTAGCTGCCCGACGCGCCCTCCCTGAGCGTGCGCAGGACCTGCCGCCTGAACTCCTCGAAATCCCCCGGCCCTGCCTGCAGGATCTCGAACACCCTGCGATCGTCCACGCGCGCGTACTCGTGGACGAGGACGTTGCGGAAGGCCTTCATACCGTGCAGTCGCTCCTTGAGATCTGCCGGCAGCACCCCGGCCGCGTGGAGTTTCTCGAAGAGGTCGTCCTCCTCGCCCGGCAGGCCCAGCCGAAGCCCAGCGACCAGCATGGCGCACACATCCACGACCGCTTCGACGGCGATCTGCAGGAGGCGCTCGCAAGCCCGGCGCGTCACCACCCGCTGGTACTCCTCGATGCTCGCTGGCACAACCTGCCGGAGCTCGCGCAGGTACTGCTCCAGATCGTCGAGGCGGCTGAGGATCCGCTCACGATCCAGCAGAGAGCACCGCGTCGAGGTACATGGTGTGGATGTGCCGAAAGTCCTCAAAGGCTGCGATGGTGCGCCGAGCGACCGCGTAGAGCGCGTCCTCGTCCCTCACAAAGAGCACCCTGCCTTCCTTGAGGATGCGCGAGCGTATCGCCAGCGGCAGGGCCTGGAACACCTGGACGTCAAGATCGTGCCGGCCCAGGTAGTGGAGGCGGCGCTCCAGCGCGACGGCACCGTCGGCGGCGGCCATGATCAGGCACACGTCGAGATCTGACCCCACGCCCGCCTGGCTGCGCGCGGCGCTTCCGAATAGCACCACGGCCAGCACCGACGGGTCTGTCTCGGCCTCCCGGACGAGCCGGTCTAGCGTTCCGTTCTTCATCGCTACTGCCGCTCGAACGTCTCGACCTTGGCGGCCTTCTTCTGCGCGGCGAGCCAGGCGTCGAAGTCCTTCTGACGTCGCGCGTTTAGCAGCTCCTCACGAATCTCGCCCTTGACCTTCTCATAGTCCGCGGGCTCGGCCGCTTTCACCTCGTGCACCCGGATGATGTGCAGGCCAAACTGCGTGCGCACCAGCCCACTCGTCTCGCCGGGCTTCAGCTTCCAGGCCACATCCTCGAACTCTTTCACCAGGGTGCCCTTGCCGACGAACCCCAGGTCGCCGCCGCGCTCCGCGCTGCCCGGATCCTCTGAGTACTGCTTGGCCACTTCCTCGAACTTGGCGCCGTCGGCCAGTTTGGCCTGAGCGATGCGGGCCTTGGCGCCCGCCACGGCCTCCTGGCCCTTGTCGGCGGCGCGGAAGAGAATGTGGCTGACTTTGATCTGCGCCGGCTTGCCGTACGATTCGCGCTTACTCTCGTACTGCTTGCGGATCTCCTGGTCCGTCACATCGACCTTCGCGACGGCTTCGGCGACCTTACGCTGACTGATCTGCACCCTGATGAGCTCGCGGACGGCCGTGACCGACAGGCCGGCCTGTGCCAGCCGCTTGGTGAACGTGGCCTCGTCCGGGAACTGTCGCTTGATCGACGCCAGCCGTTCGTCAATGTCCTTGGTGGAGGCGACCAGGTTGCGCTTCTGCGCTTCCTGCATCACCAGCCGCTGGGTGACGAGCTGGTCGATGACCGCCTTCGTCAACTCGGCACGCTGCTTCTCGAACGCCGGGTTCTTGGTGTCCATCCCGAGCTGCGCGGCGGTGCGCTCGATCTCCGCGTCGACCTGACTCCAGAGGATCACGTCGCCGTTGATCCGGGCGGCGACCGCGGAGGTGCGGCGCGCGGTCTGGCTGAGCGTCCAAGCGCCGGCTCCGGCCGCGGCCACGGCGAGCACGGCGATCACGATGACCACGATGCGTGGCAGCTTCATTGAACACATCCTCCTCTAGTGGGCGCGTACTAGCATACCCCAGCGTGCCGCGATCGGCTAGCCGTGCGCGGGGCGCACCCTGCCCTGCAGCAGGCAGGTGTAGCGCTCTACCTCGCGCCTGGAGTCGGAGGGGCCCCGGTTGTCCGGGAAGATGACCAGGTTGGTTCCGGAGCGCGGAGTCGCGATCGTCAGCGTGGACAGGCCACGTTCCACGCGCATTTCAGGAAACCACTGGACCACCGCGGCGATCGCCGCGGGGACGGCAATGGCGCCAGCGCCCTGCTCGAACAGCGCGCGCCCGAGACGCTGGGGCAGGGTGTAATCCTCCGTGGTGACCTCCTCGCGGCTTGTCCCCAACGCGCTCATGGCCTGGTCGTCGAGCGTGACCACTCTGCGGATCTGCACGCGTGCGATACCCACGACGATCTCGACACGCGTCGCGCCCGTCCGCTTGATGCGCTCTGCCAGAGCCACGGCAAGGTCGAGTGAGGTGTAGAGGGCGTTGAAGGCGTCGCTCCAGCGTAACACCGCGCTGGACGGCGTCCACAACCTGCCGGCGTTCCGATCAAAGGCTTGACGGTAGACGACAGTACCTGAAAAGGGTAAGACACGCAGCGAGGCCGTCCCTTCTGTCAGGGAGGGAATGCTGATGCTGTGCATCGTCCGGGAAGGTTCAGTACCCGCCTTCCAGGTCCTCGCGCAGGATGCGCAGGACGATAGAGGCGCGGTCCGTCAGGATGGTGTCGATGGGAGTCCGTCCGGCGAGCAGCGGCAGCGTCGCGTGCAGCCATTCCTTGGCGGTCTTCTCGCCCATCAACCTCGTGGCCAGCTTGCGGACCTCGGTGACGTCAGCAGCCACCTTGCCCTCCGCGGTGTACCGCTCAGGACCGCTACCCGCGGCCTCCCAGCGGGCCACAGTGCGCCGGCCCACGCCGACCGCAGTGGCGAACTGCTCCTGCGTCAGGCCGAACCACTCCCGCAGGGGCTTGGCTCTGATGCGCTCCATCTTTGCGGAGCGCGTGATGGTAGCAGATGTGGATGTCATGGTTCTCTCCGCAGTTTGGTGACCCAGCCGGGCTGTCCGTCCCCAGTGTGCCAAATGGCACGCCCAGTGTCAATGCGCTCCGCTACCCGTGCGGCGCAGATCGGCTAGCCGGGCACCGAGTGGGCGGCCAGATGTCCCAGCAGCGTCAGCACCTCGCGGAGCCCGCGGGCTTGTTCTGAAAAGTCTTTCCCCGAAGCCTTCACGGTCATCCCGATCGCGCTGACTTGGGCCCGGCTGCCGAGCGTTGCGCGTAGCCGCCGCTGCGCCGCGTCGTCGAGGTGCCCGCCCGCGCCCAGGCGCACCGTGAAGCGGCCGTCTTCGCGCGCGATGGACGTGACGCCGGCATCGCGGGCGACTGCGCGCACGCGGACGATCTCGATGAGCGATTGAGCCGGCAGCGGGAGCGCGCCGCGCTCACCCAACTCCGCATCGATGCCGTCGACTTCCTCGACCGAGCGCGCGGCCGCCAGGCGGCGATAGTATGTCATGCGGTCGTGCTCGTCGGGGACGAAGGCCTGTGGGAGGTAGGCGTCGATGCCCAACTCCATCGTGGGGTCGGGGCTCTCCCCCACGACCTCGCCCCGCGCTTCGCGAATGGCCTCGTCGAGCAGCCGGCAGTACAGGTCGAAGCCCACGGCGGCGACGTGGCCGTGCTGCTCCGGCCCCAAGATGTTGCCGGCGCCCCGGATCTCGAGATCGCGCATCGCCAGCCCCAGCCCCGATCCCAGCTCGACGAACTCCGCCATGGCCCGCAGACGCTGCTCGGCCTCCGGCGTCAACGGCGTCGAGCGCGGGTAGAGGAGATAGCAAAACGCCTGGCGGTCGGCCCGGCCCACGCGGCCGCGCAATTGGTAGAGCTGCGCCAGGCCCATCAGGTGCGCGTCCTCGATGATGATGGTGTTGACCTGCGGGATGTCGAGGCCGATCTCCACGATCGTGGTGCAGACCAAGACGTCGAACCGACCGCCCAGGAAGTCGAGCATCACCTGCTCCAGCCGCTCTTCCGGCATCTGGCCGTGCGCCACCCCCACGCGAACTTCCGGTATCAGGCGGCGAAGGCGGCGCCCGGCGCGTTCGATCGACTCCACGCGATTGTGGACCACGTAGACCTGACCCCCGCGGGCGTGCTCGCGGAGGATCGCCTCGCGCATCAGGGCGTCATCATGGGGGCGGATCTCCGTGTGGATCGGGACGCGCGCCTCCGGCGGCGTTTCCATGACCGTCAGGTCGCGCAGGCCGGCCAGCGACATGTGCAGCGTGCGGGGGATGGGCGTGGCCGTGAGGGTGAGCACGTCCACGCTCTTGCGCAGCGTCTTCAGGTGCTCTTTGTGGGCGACGCCGAAGCGCTGCTCCTCGTCCACGATCACCAGGCCCAGGTCGCGGAACCGCACGTCCTTCGCCAGCAGACGGTGCGTCCCGATTACGACGTCCACGCTTCCGGCGGTCAGGCCCGCCAGCACGGTCTTCTGCTCGGCCGGCTCCCGAAAGCGGCTCAGCAGCTCGACGGTGACGGGATACCGGGCGAAGCGTTCGCCAAAGACGCTGAAATGCTGCTGCGCCAGGATCGTCGTCGGCGCCACGACCGCGACCTGCTTGCCATCCATCACGGCCTTGAAGGCCGCGCGCAGCGCAACCTCGGTCTTGCCGTAGCCGACGTCGCCGGCGACCAGCCGGTCCATCGGCTTGGCCGCCTCCATGTCGCGCTTCACGGCCTCGATCGCGGTCAACTGGTGCGGCGTTTCCTGGAACGGAAACGCCGCCTCCATCTCGAGCTGCCAGGCGGTATCCGGTGCAAACGCGTGTCCCGGCACCGTCGCGCGTGCCGCGTAGAGCGCCAGCAGCGCGGCCGCCATCTCGCGCGTCGCTTCTTTGACCCGCCGCTTTTCGCGCTCCCAGTCGGCGCCGCCGAGGCGATGGATCCTGGGCGCGTCCCCATCGGTTCCGATGTACCGCTGCACGAGCCCGATCTGGTCGATGGGCACGTAGAGCCGGTCTTCACCCGCGTACTCCAGCAGGAGGTACTCTCGCTGGGACCCATCCATCGGCAGCCGCACGAGCCCACGGTACCGTCCGATCCCGTGATGCACGTGGACGACGAGATCGCCCGGCGAGAGATCGGCCCACGACGCCAGGCGCTCGCCGTCACGCAGGAAGCGCATCCGGGGCCGCCGCCGCCGCCACCCCACGACCTCGGCATCGGTCACGATCGCGAGAAGGGGCACCTCAAAACGGCATCCGCGACCCAAAGTCGCCGACACGGCGACGACGCGTCCCGCCTCCGGCGGCGCGTCCAGCCAGTCGGCCTCTGTCACCGAAAGACCCGCTTCGGTCAGGATGCCGGCCAGACGTCCGGCCTGCGCCGAGGCGATGATGACCGCGACACCCTCGGCGGCCAGGCCGCGCAACATTTCAACGAGCAGGTGCGTTTGGCCGCCGAGCGCCTCAATGCCCGCCGACGGCAGACGCACTTCATGCCAACGCCCCTCGGGCGCCCGCGCTGCGGCGATGGCCATCCGGCGACGATCCGGTCCCGTGTGGATCGCCGCGGCCCAGTCGAGCGGTGGCGTCATCCCTGCGCGCTCCGCGCGATCGGTCAGCAGGCGGATGAGGCCTTCGGCCTCGGCGGGCTCCACCAGCACGAGCAAACCGCCGGCGGGGAGGAAGCCCGGGAGGGCCGCGGCGGCGCCGTCGGTGGGGGTGAGGAGCACGGGCGCCACCGTCACGGTCGAAACGGTCTCGAGGCTGCGCTGGGAGAGTGCATCGAGCGCGCGAATCGAATCCACCTCATCGCCCCACAGCTCGATGCGGATCGGCTGTGTCGCTGTGACCGGAAAGAGGTCCACGACGCCGCCCCGCACGGCGAACTCGCCGCGATTGGCGACCAACGCCACGCGCTCATAGCCCCCGGTCTGCAGTTCGGAGACCAGGCGGTCGCGCGGGAGCGTCTGACCCATCGTGAGGACGCGTGTGGCGGTCTCGAGCGCGGCGGGTGGGGGCAAGGGATCGACGGCCGCGGCCGCGGAGGCCACGACGACCACCGGCGCGCCGCTCGACAGCGCGTTGAGAATCTCTAGACGCCCAGCCGCCTGCCCCGCAGCGGCCGCGTTCTCCGTGACGGCATCCGGCGTAGCGCTCCGGTCCACGAGCGGAGGCGCCGAGACCTCGGGGTACCGCGCCAACTGCAAACCTGTGTCGGTCAGGAGCGTGCGGAGATCATCGGCCAGCCGTTCTGCGGCATCGGGGGTCGGCGCAACGACCAGCACAGGCCGCGGGCCCGTCCCTGGGTCGGTGGCGGCGGCCGCGATCAGACACGCCGCGGCCGTGCCCCCTGGACCCAGGACCAGCGGTGCCGTCCCGTCCGTGAGGGCCTGGCGGATCTCGCTGTAGCCTGGCGCCGCCTGCAGCAGCGCCAGGACTCCCCGTAGCATCGTCTGCTCCTGCGCAAGCCGTAACCTCTATTGTATCGAAGGGAGGGCGTTCGCGGAATCCCGAACCTGTGTTTCGGTCGGTACTGTCCTAATTTCAGGGGAACAGGGAAAGCCTACCTGTACGTTACTTCAATCGAGCCGATAGCAGGAGAAGGCGGGCGGCGGGGTGGAACCCCGTACCGCCATGAAGGCGGGCACCGAGGAGGTCTGGAGGGTTACAGACCCCCTCGGGCATACGGTCATTCTCACGAAGCGTCGCTGGGCACACATGGAGTTAACCCAGTTTCGTGGAGGGTTGACCGCTAGGCAATTCTGATGTTCTCCTGCCACCTCCTCTCGTACGTAGCCGGCGATAGATAGCCCAGCGCTGAGTGTCGCCGGTGGGAGTTGT